>ERZ1034680.44-NODE-44-length-95522-cov-15.643301_pt1 | contig 95522 bp, 86 predicted proteins | sample MGYA00520639_ERZ1034680 | MGnify/ENA primary metagenome ERZ1034680 (study PRJEB33766, sample SAMN09781760) | gut metagenome | biome: gut microbiome | host: Homo sapiens | place: Madagascar | study: EMG produced TPA metagenomics assembly of the PRJNA485056 data set...
GAAGAACTGCCACCAACAAACGGTTTAGCGAAAATTCTCGTTCCCGTGGGTTGGGAGTATTGTTTCTGGATGAGCTCCCGGAATTCGGAAGGGAGAGCCTGAACCTTCTTCGCCAGCCGCTGGAGGACCAGAGAATTGTCATTGCAAGAAACAGCGGAACGTATGAATTTCCGGCGAAGTTTATGCTGGTCTGTGCAGCGAATCCGTGTCCATGCGGTTTCTATCCGGAGGATAGATGTCATTGCACACAGGCGCAGATTCAGAATTATCAGAACCGGATTCCGGGACCGATTCTGGATCGAATTGATCTGTGTACGGATGCGCCCAGAGTTCCGGTGGGAGAGCTGCTCAGCAGAAAAACGCAGGAGAAGAGTGAGGATGTCCGCAGGCGTGTCATTGCGGCGCAGGAACGTCAGGCGTATCGATTTCGTGAAGAGGCGATTCTTTTTAACGGTGAGATGAATGCGGCCCAGACGGAAAAGTACTGCACACTGGGACGAAGTGAGAAGAAGTTTGTGAAGGAGGTTTTCCGGCGGATGGATCTGTCTGCGAGAGCCTTTCACAGGATTCTGCGTGTCTCGCGCACCATTGCGGATCTGGAGGGAGAAGAGAGGATTCTGGAGGACCATCTGGCAGAAGCAGTGGGGTATCGGAGTGCAGATCGAAGAGCGCCGGAATGAGAGAGCAGAGATCATGAATCAGGAAATAAGAGATGCTTATACGCTGTGGCTCTGCAGTCTGAAGGGGCTTGGAAGTGCGTCCTTGTATCGGCTGTGGAAAGAATCCGGAGAGGATCCTGATTTTGCAGGGGTATGGTACCGGATGGCGGGAGAAGGCGGGGGCGCGGGGATGACAAATCGTCTGCGGGAAATTCTCAGGCGCGGCAGGAAAGAAAGCTCCCCGCAGCAGCTGATGGAACAGCTTCTGAATCAGAACATATATTTCGTCTGGCCGGGAAATCCCTGCTATCCGGTGCGCCTTAAGAACATCCCGGATCCTCCGTTTGCCCTGTATTTCCGGGGGCGGCTGCCGGAGGAGAAGCAGCCAAGCATCGGGATTGTCGGCACAAGGATGGCATCCCCCTACGGACGGGAACAGGCAAGACGCTTTGCATCCGAACTTTCGGCGGGCGGTATGCAGATCATTTCCGGGATGGCAAAGGGAATTGACGGAATTGCCGGCCGGGGAGCGTTGGATGAATCGGATGACTCTTTTGCTGTTCTTGGCTGCGGGGTGGACATTTGCTATCCGAAGGAGAATCAGGATCTGTACGAGGCCTTGTGTGAACGCGGCGGTGTCATTTCAGAATATCGTCCGGGGACAGAGCCGGAGGCGAGGCTCTTTCCTCCGAGAAACCGGATTATCAGTGCACTTTCGGATGCACTTCTTGTCATCGAAGCCAGAGAACGGTCCGGAACCCTGATTACGGTGGACTGCGCGCTGGAACAGGGAAAGGATGTCTGGGCAGTGCCGGGACGGGTCTGTGATGCCAAGAGCGCCGGATGCAATGAGCTGCTTCGTCAGGGGGCCGGGATTGCGGTTTCCCCGGAGGCTATGCTGGAAGAAATGGGATATCGGACAGCGGAGACCGGAAAGCTGTCACAGAGTACAGAGAAAACGAAGTCCCCGGTGGTTCAGAGAAAACAAAAAGGAGCGGCATCCTGTACGGAGTTGGAGAAGTGCATTCTGAACTCACTGGATTCTTCGACTGCGCAGAGTGTGGACGAAATCACGGATGAGGTAAGCAGGAAAATGCATCGAAGCTGTTCGTTTCCGGAGCTTCTTCGCGCGATGATGAAGCTGGCAGCGGTGGGAGCTGTGAAGGAAATACGGGTAGGGAAGTATATTTCCTGCTGATGCGTTATAATAAATAATGAAACATGCAGCCAGCATTCGTGCAGAAGGGAGAACGTAAATTGTTTCAATCGAAAAAGGCAATGATTCAGATGATTTTGCTTGCGGTGGGAGCGGCAATGCTTTGCTATGGTGTATGGCGCGGTGAGGTGCAGATCGTGCTGAGCAAGGCGGTCAGATTGTGTCTGGAGTGTGTGGGAATTGGATAAGAAGAATATTGGAGCATCGCGTTTCATGGCCCGCTTTCGCGGGTGGATTCAGGCAGGAGCGGTGCTCTTTACCAACCTTCATCTGCCGAATTTTATAAAGGGCGGAATTTACCAGGGAAAGGGGAAAAACGTCTGCGTGCCGGGTCTTAACTGTTATTCCTGTCCGGCAGCCTCCGGCGCCTGTCCGATCGGGGCGTTTCAGGCAGTGGCGGGATCTTCGAAGTTCCGGTTTTCCTACTATATTTCTGGCTTTCTGATTCTTCTGGGGGTACTGCTGGGACGATTGATCTGCGGCTTTCTCTGTCCCTTTGGCTGGTTTCAGGAGCTGCTGCACAGGATCCCGACGAGAAAGTTTTCTACAAAGAAGCTGAGACCTTTGACTTATCTGAAATATGTGATCCTGCTGGCGATGGTTGTTTTGCTGCCTGCCTTTGCGGTGAACGATGTTGGAATGGGAGATCCCTTCTTTTGCAAATATCTCTGCCCGCAGGGGGTTCTGGAGGGGGCAATTCCGCTTGCGCTGGTGAATTCCGGCATTCGTGCCGCACTGGGAAAGCTTTTTACCTGGAAGCTTTGCATTCTGCTCGCAGTGACGGCGCTGAGTATTCTGTTCTACCGGCCGTTCTGCAAATGGCTCTGCCCGCTGGGGGCGTTCTATGCGCTGTTCAATAAGGTGTCGCTTCTTCGGATGAAGGTGGATGCCAATGCGTGTATTTCCTGCGGGAAATGCGCCAGGGCCTGCAGCATGGACGTGGACGTGACGAAAACCCCGGATCATGCGGAGTGTATCCGCTGCGGGAAATGTATTCTGGCCTGTCCGACCGGTGCGGTACACTTCCGTTACGGCTTTGGAGACGGATCGGAAACAAAAGGAACAATAACTGCAGAAACAAACATGGAGGAATCAAATTGAAGAGGAAGAAATTTACAGCATCTGTTCTGATTGCACTGATGGTATTGGCACTGGCAGCCTGCGGCGCGAAAGAAGAAAGCTCTGCTGCGGATACGGGACAGGGCGGCATCGAGGAGGCTGTCACGGAGTACAAGGAGCTGATGGACCAGGAGAATGAGATCCTGTCGGAGAATACAGGACTTTGGGACAAGGTATTTCTTGCCATGGACAAGGATATGGCCGCGCAGGAGGAGAGCAATAATTATGGAGATCTGCTGTTAAAGACCATCGAGAATGCCAGAGATCAGTTTACGGATGAGGAGCTGGCTTTGCTTCAGGAGGAGGCGGGAAAAATCCGTGACCTTGAGAATCAGATGGCTGCTCTTGAGAAAGAATACCCTGAGGTTGCAGAAAAATCCATGGAAGGCAGTACAAGCGCAGCTGCGGATGAGGCGATGAGCACGGCTTCCGGGGATGAAAGCACGCAGAAGTTTCCTTCTTTTGAGGGAAAGGATCTGGATGGAAATGAAGTAAAGAGCGATGATTTGTTTTCCGGAAATGCAGTCACGGTGGTGAATTTCTGGTTCACGACCTGCGGACCCTGTGTGGGCGAGCTCTCTGAGCTGGATGCCCTGAACAGGGAGCTTGCAGGAAAAGGCGGTGCGCTCATCGGAATCAATGCCTTTACGCTCGATGGCGACGAGACTGCCATTTCGGATGCGAAGGATGTGCTGGAAAAGAAGAACGCCGGGTATCAGAATGTCTATTTTGCTTCCGACAGCGAAGCGGGAACGTTTACCATGGGAATCTATGCGTTTCCCACGACATATGTGGTCGACCGCAGCGGCAATATCGTCGGGGATCCCATTGTGGGAGCCGTTACGGAGAAAAGTCAGGCGGAAACGCTGAACAAGCTGGTTGAGCAAACGCTTGCAGCGGATAAGAACTGATCATTTTGTCTGCGGCAGGTAACCCCGTGAGGGGTTTACATGTCGCAGCTTCTGTGCTACATTAGCTGTACCATCATAACTAATACAGTAGATACGGAAGGAGAGGAGGATGGACTTGATCGATTATCGGGATTCGAGACCGATTTATGAGCAGATCTCGGAACGGTATAAAACGTTGATCCTGAAGGGCGTTCTGGAGTCCGGAGAACAGATGCCGTCGGTTCGTCAGCTGGCCATGGAGCTGTCCACCAATCCGAACACGGTGCAGAAGGCCTATGCGGAGCTGGAGAGGCAGGGATTTCTGTACACCGTGAAGGGGAAGGGCAACTACGTCAGCGGCGGAGAGGAGCTGATGGAGAACAAGAAGAAGGAGCTCGCCGGACGAATGGCGGAGCTTCTGAAGGAAGCGGATGAGCTCGGACTGGATCGGGAGACGTTAATCAGGAAAGCGGGTGAAATGACGATATGATCGAAACGATGAATCTTACAAAATCGTTTGACGACTGCATGGCTGTGAACCATGTATCCATTACGATGAACGACAAAGAGGTTTTCGGACTTCTTGGAACGAACGGCGCCGGAAAGAGCACACTTCTTCGCATGCTGGCAGGCGTGATGCAGCAGGATGAAGGAACCATCTGCATCGACCGGAAGCCGGTTTATGACAATGCGGAGATCAAACGGAACATCTTTTTTATTCCGAACGATTTCTATTTCTTTCCGAATGCAACCGGTCGGGAAATGAGTAAATATTTTGCGGAGATGTATCCGGATTATTCGGAGTACCGCTTCGGCAAAATGATGAAGGACTTCGGACTGGATCCGGAAAGACGAATTTCTGCATTTTCCAAAGGAATGAAGAAGCAGCTTTCCCTTATTCTGGGGCTTTGCTCGGGGACGAAGTACATGCTCTGCGACGAGACCTTTGACGGACTGGATCCGGTGATGCGGCAGGCGGTCAAGAGCCTTATTGCCAAGGACATGGAAGATCGCGGACTGACACCTGTGATTTCCTCGCATAACCTTCGTGAGATCGAGGATATCTGCGATCATATCGGCCTTCTGCATAAGGGCGGGGTACTGCTTTCCGAGAATATGGAAGAAATGAAGACCTCCATTCAGAAGGTACAGTGCGTGTTCACCTCCGATGAGGATAAGGAGATGGCGCTGGGCGGACTGGAAATCTTAAGCAGCGAGACCAGAGGAAGACTCTGCACACTGACCATCCGTGCGAGCAGGGAAGAGATTGAGCAGCATTTCCGCTGTGTATCAACGGTATTCTTCGAGATTCTTCCTCTGACGCTGGAGGAAATCTTTATCAGCGAGACAGAAGTCGTAGGATATGACATTCGCAAATTTATAATGGACTAGGTGATCAAAGATGAGTGATACGAAGAATAAACAGGGGAACCGTTTTTTCATTCTGCAGAGGCAGCTGTGCCGGAGAAGACTGTGGCTGATTGCGGCTGTTGTTCTGTATATGGTGATGTATTATCCGGTGGCAGTGGTGATGCTGATTGCCAGAAGCAATGAGGTGGCGAAGCTGCAGAATATGAGTCCGGAGCTGACATTAAGTCAGAGACTTGTTGAGGTTGGGACCTGGATCGGAATGCGTCAGGGCTTTCTGTGGGTGATCGTGCTTATGGCGGTTATCCTGGCCATACATGGCTTTTCCTATCTGTTCAGCATGGAGAAGCAGGACTTTTATGAGAGCCAGCCGATTTCCAGAATGGAGCGCTTCTGGAGCATCTATGCGAACGGATTTCTGATTTTTGAAATTCCGCTTGTTATCGGTATGTTTCTTTCCATTGTTCTGGCGATGGTGATGAACGGCATGAGCATGGTGACGTTTGTGGATGCGATGCTTGAGCTGGTGAGGCTGACGATTATTTTCTTTTCCTCCTACAGCCTGGGAATCCTTGCCGTCATGCTCACGGGCAATCTGGTGGTTTCCGGAATTATGGCCGTGCTTCTGATGTTTGCAGATCAGGCCTGTGTGGCGCTGGTGCAGAGCTTCGAGAACATGTTCTACAAGACGTATTGCTTCTATGGACAGAGAAACAGTTCATTTCTGCTTTCCCCGTTTTACAATGCCATGGCGCCATCCAGATGGATAAACCGCAATTATCATTTCCGGTACGCACGGATGAACCTGACACAGCTGAAGGACCTTCTTTCCTATTGCTGGAAAGCGGATCTTGTGAGCATTCTGGTCGGAGCGACTTTCCTTGCCATCAGTATCGCATTGTATCGGAAGCGGAAGGCGGAATATGCAGGCATAACGATTCTTTACCGGCCGGTCCGCACCGTGATCCGGATTGCTGTCAGTGTGGCGGCGGGCCTTTTTGCCGGACAGGTGATCATCAATCTGTTCAATTCGCCGACATCCCGAACGGGAACGGTCTTTATGATGGTCGGAATTGTTTTTGTAACGGTTCTTTGCTCCGGCATTGTTGAGATGGTATATGAGCTTGATATCTGGAAATTCTTTGTGAAATTCTGGGAGATCGCAGCGGCGGCGATTCTTGCAGCCGGAATTTTTGTGATGTTCCGTTATGATATCCTTGGATATGACCGCTATGTTCCAAAGGAATCGGAAGTGGAAAGTGCGGCTTTATACGTTTACAATGACAACAGCTTCTATTATCCGATGGAACAGAATGCGGAAGAATCGACAGGGGATGAGACACATGTGCTGGAGGATATGAAGCTGACAGATATCTCGTCTGTTCTTGCGATTACCGGGCCCGGAATGGAGCTGCAGCGGGAGGAATCGGACGATTCGAACGCGGCGAAGGGCTGGGGGGCCGAGGTGTGCTACCGCATGAAGGACGGCCGGAAGGTATACCGCAGCATCACCATTCCGTATTCCCTCGATCCCGATGTGCTGGATGCGATAACCGGAAGCATCGAATACAAGGAAGGATTGATTCCGGTTTACAGTGACCGTGCTGTTTCGGAAACTGCTGAAAAGAGCGGTACACTGACCTTCTGCAACGGATTCCGGAGTCTTTCCGGAAGCGGTGCGCTGTATCGTGAATTTGCCAAGGCCTACCGTAAGGATCTGGAGCATTATTCCTTCCGTCAGATGAACGAAGAGAACAGCATCGGACGGGTATCCTTCGAGGCATACCGGCCGTGCTATATGTCGATGGATTTTGATGTCTATCCCTCTTATGAGAATACGATCGCGTTTCTTCAGAGCAACGGACTTTATCCGGAGGAAACAAAGGCCGAGGACATAGAGGGCATGACAGTGACCGAATATACGGACAACAGCAGCTCATCGGCAGAGTTCACGGAAACAGAGGAAATTCAGGATATTCTGAAGCATTCCATGATGCTTGTATCCTCCAACTGGAAGGATTCCGCAGGAGTGGATTATCAGTATGGAATTTCCATTGCTTTGAAGCAGGGAGAGGCCAGTTATTTCAGTCTGAATTTCCGGGAAGGAGAGATTCCTGCCTTTGTACTGAAGGGGCTGGAGGAAAACCGTGTGCAGAACGATGACGGGGAAATGGATGACGGCTTCCTGAAATAGAATACTGGTTTGTCTGACGGTCTGATCGTTTGAGAGAGCAGCCGGAGATGCCTGATGAGGCAGATCCGGCTGTTTTTACATTACGCAGAGAATTCAAGACTTGTTTTATTCACGATTTGGCATACTATATATTGTGGTGAGAAATTCTGTCATATCTTTATCTATTTTGATTCAAAATCAGCAGAATAACAGGAGGGGATGTTGTGCGGATTATTGAGTTTCTGATCTTTTTCCCGTTTGCGGTTGCACTGGTGCTTTTTGCAATGGGCAGCAGCGAGAGGGTGTACGAGGCGCGCAAGAATCTGGTGAAGGGTGCCGGACTTGCGATCATGGCAGCGGTCATTTATCTGGCTGTGCGTGTTCTCGGAGGGGAAGAAGACTATTCATTTCTGACGAAGGCAGAGACGGCGAATATGCTGATCATGGCCGGCGAGCTTGTTCTGATGGGAGTGGTTATTTTCTATTCCATCCGTTATAAGAAGATCTATGCAATGCTTCTGTCCATTGCAGGTACGCTTCCGATTGTCTGGCTGGATCTGTCCGGAAGAATGCCGGAGGGAGAGGCGCATTTTCACATTGATAATCTGACTGTGATTATGTGCCTTGTGGTCGGCATCGTCGGCAGTCTGATCTGCATTTATGCCGTTGGCTACATCAAGGATTATCATCAGCATCATCGTGACTATCCGGAGCGCTCCAACTGGTTCCTTGCGATGCTCTTTGTATTTCTGGGAGCAATGTTCGGACTGCTTTTCTGCGACAATATGGGTTGGATGTATTTCTTCTGGGAGATTACATCTGTGTGCTCCTTCCTTCTGATCGGCTACAACAAGCAGCCGGAGTCCATTCAGAATTCGTTCAAGGCACTCTGGATGAACCTTCTCGGCGGCTGCGGCTTTGCAGTAGCAATTCTCTATTCCGCCCTGCAGCTTCATGTCACGAATCTGTCCCAGCTTCTGACCATTGATGAGGCGGCGGTTCCCGGGGTCATGATTGTTCTTGTGATGCTTGCCTTTGCGGCAATGACCAAGAGCGCCCAGTTCCCGTTCTGCGGCTGGCTTCTCGGTGCGATGGTAGCGCCTACACCGACCTCGGCGCTTCTTCATTCGGCTACGATGGTAAAGGCGGGCGTATATCTTCTGATCCGGATTTCTCCGATGATGAAGGGAACGCTGACCGGAGTTCTTGTGACCCTGATCGGTGGCTTTACGTTCTTTGCAGCGTCGCTTATGGCGATTGCCACCTCAGACGGCAAGAGGCTTCTTGCTCATTCCACGGTTTCCAACCTTGGCCTGATTGTTGCCTGCGCCGGTGTCGGTCTTCCGGAATCTGTCTGGGCAGGTGTGATGCTGATTGTTTTCCATGCAGTGTCGAAGTCATTGATGTTCCTTTGTGTCGGAGCGGTGGAGAACGTGACCGGCTCCCGAAACATCGAGGACATGCACGGCCTGATCATCAAGCTTCCGAAGCTTGCTATTGTGATGATCATCGGTATCTGCGGCATGTATCTGGCACCGTTTGGCATGCTGATTGCAAAATGGGCTGCACTGAAGTCCTTCATCGACTCCAACAGCGTCTGGCTGGTGCTGTTTCTTTTGTTCGGTACGGCGAGCACCTCGTTTTACTGGGGGAAATGGCTTGGAAAGCTCTTTGCGGTAATTCATAAGTCGCAGGCTCTGAAGGATACCACGCATCGCAGTGAGTGGCAGTCGATCATTCCGCTTGCTTCTCTTGTGGTGGCCATGTGCTTTCTGTTCCCGTCGATTTCAAAGTATCTGATCCAGCCGGTTCTGAGTCAGATGTTCCGCAAGGAGGTTCCTCCTGTCATCGGCGGCTCGGACATCATTGTCATGCTGTTCATGTTCGCACTTGTCGTTGCGCTTCCGATTGCCGGCGTCTTTATTTCCAGGCAGCACGGAGGAATTACAGAGCACAATACAAGATCGTACATGTCCGGTGTCAATGCCGCGGATGACCGTCATTTCCTGAATTCATTCGGAGATGTGCAGAGTGTGTACATGTCAAACTGGTACATGATTGATTTCATCGGTGAGCTGAAGATCATGAAGCCGTGTCTGTTTCTGTCCACGGCAATTCTGATTACGTTTCTGATGATTATTGTAGGGAGGGCGTTGTGATGGCATCCATTGTTCTCAAGCTTGCGATGGCGGTGATTTCCATCCTTTTACTCGGTCCTCTTGTGGGGGGACTTCTTTCCGGAACGGACCGGTTCCTCTCTGCCAGAATGCAGAGACGTCAGGGCCCTCCGGTTCTGCAGCCGTTTTATGACATCAGCAAGTTTTTCCAGAAAAAAGCTTATATTGTAAACGGCCTGCAGCACTTTCTGGTGGTTGGACATTTGCTGTTTCTGATGCTGTCCATCGGAATTATCTATGCGGGGCAGGATATTCTGCTGTCTGTTTTCTCTCTGACGCTGGCAGAAATGATGCTGTGTCTTGCTGCTTTTTCCGCAAGTGCACCCTATTCGAATATGAGTGCGCAGCGTGAGATGCTGCAGATGGCATGCGCTGAGCCGATTCTGCTTCTTCTGTGCATTGGCCTGTATCTGTCGTCCGGAAGCTTTCTGGTCAAGGACATCATTCGCTGTGATCTGCCGGCGATCGTAAAGACGCCAGGTATTTTCTTCGCGTTTCTGATTGCGCTTCCGATCGAGCTTCGGAAATCCCCGTTTGATGTCAGCACGTCACACCATGCGCATCAGGAGATGGTTAAGGGCGTGACAACGGATATTTCGGGCAGTGTTCTTGGAATTGTGGAGCTTTCGGAGTGGTATGAGCTGTTTCTGATGGTAACGCTGACGGGGCTTTTCTTCATTTGTTCCAATCCCGTCTCTCTGGTGTATGCGATCCTTGCGGCGCTGATCGTACTGTTCGGTCTTACTCTCTGCGACAATGTGTTCCCCCGTGTTCGCTGGGAGAGAATGCTCGCCTTCACCTGGGGAACCACCCTGGTGGCAGGAGGCGGCAACATGCTGATTCTGATGCTGCTGGATAAGTAAGAACGGAGCGTATCTTAAGAAAGAAGGTTGAAAGGACTATGAAAATTTCAAAATCTCCCTGGGTTCTTCATTATGACGGATCCAGCTGCAATGGATGCGATATTGAAGTTCTTGCATCGACAACGCCCCGTTATGATCTGGAGCGCTTTGGAATCATCAATACGGGAGACCCCAAACATGCGGATGTTTTCCTGATCACCGGAGGCGTCAACTTCCAGAACCGGATGGTGGTGCAGCAGCTGTATTCACAGATGCCGGACCCGAAGGTCGTGGTGGCTGTCGGCATCTGTGCCTGCGACGGAGGCGTGTTTAAGGAGTGCTACAACATTATGGGCGGTGTGGACAAGGTCATCCCTGTGGATGTTTATGTCCCCGGGTGCGCTGCACGCCCGGAATCCATCATCGACGGAGTGGTCAAGGCCCTTGCCATTCTGGATCATAAAAGAGACCGGATGAAGCAGGGACTTCCTCCGGAGGAAAAGGAGTGGTCGCCGAAGAACGGGGAGGGCGCAGAGGCCATGCAGCAGCAGGAAGAGCGCATCCAGGCACAGATTCAGGCTTCCGATGCAGCAAGAGCGGCAATGAGGAAGGAACAGGAGGAAGAGCTTCATGGCGGACATGAATGAGAAGCTGGCTGCGGCCGGCAAAACCTTTGCCGATGTGGCATCAACGAAGAAGCCGGCACCCGCGGTTCAGGAAGGAACGCTGGTGCGGGAAACCGGTACGCCGGACATGCCGGTGGAAGAGATCGAGACCAGAGAGCTTCTGGATGCGGTGACCAGAATCCGGCATGAGGAGTGGCGCCTGATTCAGATCTGCGCCTCGAAGGTGGCAGAGGATTCCTATGAGATCCTGTATACCTTCGGCCGTGCGTATGACATTCGCAACCTTCGTCTGTGCGTGCATGGAAATGACCGTATTTCCAGTATTACCAGCATTTACGAAGTGGCGTACCTGTATGAAAATGAGATTCATGACCTGTACGGAATTGAAATCGATATGATGAATTATGATTTCAACGGCAAGCTGTTCCGTACCGTCATTCCGACACCGTTCCGGTGATGAGAGGACCGTTATGGCAGATAATTCGATAAAAAAAATCAGTATTGTTCCGTTTGGCCCCCAGCACCCGGTTCTGCCGGAGCCGATACACCTGGATCTGGTGCTGCAGGATGAGAAGGTCATCGATGCGATGCCGTCCATCGGATTTATTCACCGGGGACTGGAGAAGCTTGTAGATAAGAGAGATTTTAAGGAATTTGTTCTGATTGCGGAGCGCACCTGCGGCATCTGTTCGTTCGGACACAGCCTTGGCTATGTCGAGGCGGTTGAGAAGATCATGAACCTGGAGACAACGCCAAGGACGAAATACTTAAGGACAATGTGGGCCGAGCTTTCCAGACTTCACAACCATTTGATGTGGCTCGGACTTCTGGCGGATGCGTTTGGCTTTGAGAGTCTGTTTATGGATTGCTGGCGTCTTCGCGAGAAGGTTCTGGATATGCTGGAGCTGACGACGGGAGGCCGTGTTATTTTCTCTGTCAATAAGGTGGGCGGCCTGAAAAAGGATGTGACACCCGAGATGCTGGAGAGCATCCTGAAGACGGTGGATGAGCTGGAAAAGGAGTGCCGCATTGTGACGGATACCTTCCTTGGGAACGGGGATGTTCTTTCCCGTATGGTCGGTGTCGGAAAGCTTTCTCCTGAGAGAGCAGAGGAGCTTGGCTGCTGCGGTCCGTTCCTTCGTGCCTCCGGTGTAAGACGCGACCTTCGTCTGCAGGGCTACGAAGCTTATGGCGAACTGAACTTTGAGCCGGTGACTGCCCTGGAGGGTGACTGCTATGCGCGCTGCAAGGTTCGAATCGGAGAACTGTATCAGTCGATGGATTTGATTCGTCAGACCATTGCGAAAATGCCGGATGGACCGATTGAGGTTCCTGTCAAGGGAAATCCGGACGGAGAATATATGGCCCGGATTGAGCAGCCAAGAGGCGAAGCCATTTACTATGTAAAGGCAAACGGCAGCAAGTTCCTGACAAGATACCGGAACCGCACGCCTACGTTTGCGAATATTCCGGGACTGATTGAGACCATCCGCGGCGCGGAGCTTGCCGATGTTGCCATGATGATTCTTACCATTGATCCCTGCATTTCCTGTACTGAGAGGTAACGGCTATGATAGAGTTTATTGCCTATGTCGGGCATGAATTGAAGAATATGCTGAAAAAGCCTGCAACGGCGGAGTATCCGGGAAAGGAACGGGTCTATCCGGAGCGGTATCGCGGGCATGTGGAGAACGACATTTCCCGGTGCATCCTCTGCGGCATGTGCATGCGCGGCTGTCCTTCCGGTGCAATATCGGTTTCGAGACCGGATTATACCTGGCAGATTCATCCGTTCTCCTGCGTGCAGTGCAACAACTGCGTGGAGGTCTGTCCGGTGAAGTGTCTTTCGATGAAGCCGGGATATACAGAGCCCGGAACAGAGAAGGCATCCATTGTTCACCGGTACTCGGAGGAGCAGATCGCGAAGGAAATCGCGAAACAGAAGGCACTTGCGGAAAAGGCAGCAGCGGCGAAGGCGGCAGCTGCAGCAAAGGCAGCGGCTGCGAAAGCAGAGGCGGAAAAGGCGGCAGCTTCAGAGAGCGGATCGGGCGAGGCCGGCTGAGATGGCGGAGCACAGAATTCATGTAAGAATTACAGTGACGGGGGCGGTACAGGGAATCGGGTACCGCCCTTTTGCTGCAGGATGGGCTGCAGAACTGGGGCTTTCCGGAACCGTGCGAAACTGCGGGGGAATTGTGATTCTGGAGGTGTTTGGAACCAGAAGCAGAATTCTGCAGCTGGAGGATATCCTGCAGAGGAAGGTGCCATCCGGCGGATATGTCGTTTCCATAAAAGAGGAAATGCTGGAAGACCGGGCAGAGGAAGGCACAGAGGATGCCGGGGAGAGAATGGAAGGAGAGTTCCGGATTATTGACAGCAGAACGGAGCAGCTTTCGGAGCTTCCGGCATTTCCTCCGGACCTTGGAATCTGTCCGGATTGTGAAAGAGAAATGAAGGATCCGGAGGATCGTCGCTTTCACTACGGGCTCATCAGTTGCACGCTCTGCGGTCCGAGGTGGAGCATCCTCGATCGTTTTCCGTATGACAGGGAGAATACGGCAATGCGTCCGTATTCCCTGTGTCCTTCCTGCGAGGAAGAATACAGGAAGGGAAGAAGGCGCCATGCGCAGACGATTTCCTGCCACGACTGCGGACCGCAGATGTATTTCATAAAGAGTCGCGGCTTGCTGCGGCGGAATCCTTCTTCGGAAGCTGCAGAGAATAGGCTGAAGGATCAAACGGAGGAAGGTGCTGCTTACGGCAAAGAGGGCTTTGAGGAAGCGGTGCAGGTCCTGAAAAACGGGGGGATTCTTGCCCTGAAGGGTGTGGGAGGCTATCAGCTTCTCTGCCGTGCAGATTCTGAAGAAAGTGTTCAGAGACTTCGCAGGATGAAGGGGCGGGAGCAGAAGCCCTTTGCCGTGATGTTCTCTTCGGTGGAAGAGATGAAACGGTATGCCTGGATTTCCGGGAAGGAGCGGGAGCTTCTGGAAAGCTCTGCGCGGCCGATCGTGCTTCTTTGCAGGAGGGAGGAAGAAACGGATCAGAACTCTTTCCCTTTGCCGGCACCCGGCGTCTGCGAAGGGAGCAGGTATCTTGGAGCATTCCTTCCATCCTTTGGCGTGCAGAAGCTTCTTACAGAGGAAGCAGGTCCGCTTGTTGTTACCAGTGCGAACAAAAGCTCGGAGCCGATTCCGTTCCGGGAGGAGGATTTTGCCCGGATGAGATTCGCGGACGGACTGGATGCGGATGGTATTTACCTGCATGACCGGTGTATCCGAAGACCGCTGGACGATTCGGTTGCTGCCGTCCCGGATGGACGGATCCAGCTGATCCGGAGAAGCCGCGGCTATGTTCCGATGCCGGTTTTTCTTCCGGAGGATGACCGTGAGAGCACGGAATCTTCGAAAGATACCGGAGATCAGCCTGTCATTCTTGCGGCAGGGGGAGATCTCAAGGTTGCCTTTGCGATTGCCAAGGGCAGGCGCGTGATTCTGTCGCAGTACTTCGGAGATCTGGGGGATTACGCGGTCAACAGCAATTATCTGGAGCAGGAAGCGCAGATGGAGCGAATCTTCGAGGCGAAGCCTTCCTGCGTTGTCTGTGACCTGCATCCGGCCTATCATTCCACCGGGCTTGCTGCAGAATATGCGAGGGAAAAGAGTCTTCCGCTGATTCAGGTGCAGCATCATCAGGCCCATGCGGCCTCTGTCATGGCGGAATGGGGACTTCGAAGCTGCATCGGGATTGTTTTTGACGGAACGGGCTGCGGCACGGACGGACAGCTTTGGGGCGGTGAATTCCTGTATCTTTGTGAAGGGGATTTCCGAAGACTGGGAAGTCTTTCCGACTGCAGAATGCTTGGGGGAGATTCGCTGAGTGTACGCGCGGATCTTGCGGCGGACTGCTGCCGGCAGCTTGTCGGGGAGAAGACGGAGAACCCGCTTGTCGGAGCGATCCTCTCGGAGGAAAACGTCCGTGTTTCGCAGACAACCGTCAGCACGAGCATGGGACGGCTGTTTGATGCTGCCGCTTCGATTCTTGGTTTCGGGCAGGAAAATCATTACGAGGGAGAGTGTGCGGTTTTGCTGGAAAATGCGGCCTGGCGCGCTCTTTGGAAGCGGATGCCTTCGGAAGCTGCAGCTTCCGAAGAGAAAACAGAGTGCCGGATCGATGCTTCCGGTCCGGTGTTCCGAAGGCTCTTTGCGGAATGTCTTCTCTATTTCCGCAATTTGACACGGCCCTCTGCGGATGGGAGAATTCTTCTCAGCACGGAGGCTCTGATTTCCGGTCTTCTGGAGATGCAGAAAAAGAACAAGACAGCAAAGGAGGCGGCCCTGTTTTTCCATCTGGCGATTGCATATGGAGCGGCGCAGATCACAGAACGGCTTGCGGAACGGACGGGGGAAAAAAAGATCTGCCTCTCCGGCGGCTGCTTTGCAAACAGGCTTCTTCTGACGGTTCTGGAGCAGCTTCTGGCAAAAAAGAGACTCATAGTGTATCGAAACGAACAGGTCCCCGGAAATGACGGCGGCCTGGCGCTGGGGCAGGCATATCTGGCAGGATGGCGGTATTCGGCAGAGAAAGGAAAGAACAATGTGTGTGGCATATCCCGGAACGGTGATTGAGCTGAGAGAAAACGGGAAAAAGGCAATGGTGGATTTCTCGGGAACAAGAACGCTGGTGCAGACCGGTTTTATTCCCGTTCAGGAAAATGACCGTGTTCTGGTTCATGCAGGCTGTGTCCTTCAGGTTCTGAAGAAGGAGGATGCGGATGCGATGGATGAGATTTTTGCGGAGATTGCGAAGATGGAGCAGGAGCAGGTTGCGGAAGCGAAGCCCTTGGTCAATCCTGCTTCTGCGAATGATTCCGGTCATTCTACGGGAGGAAATCGATGAACCGGGAGCAGCTCCTTGAATTTCTGAAGGAATATGACGGACCGGAGTGTACGCTGATGGAAGTCTGCGGAACACACACGGCATCCATTGTGAACAATGGGATTCCCTCCCTTTTATCGGAACGGATTCATCTGATTTCCGGTCCGGGGTGCCCTGTCTGTGTGACGGTAACTTCGTATATTGACCGCCTGGTGGAGCTGTCGCTTGAGAAAGATACGACGGTCTTTGCATTCGGGGATCTTCTGCGGGTTTGCGGCTCGGACGTAAGCCTTGCAGGCGCCAAGGCGACAGGAGGAAGTGTCCGGATGGTATATTCGCCAATGGAAATTCTGGATATCGCCGAACAAAATCCGGGTACCAGATGCGTGTTTGCGGCGGTCGGCTTTGAAACGACAACACCGGTGTATGTCCTTCTTATCAAGGAGGCGCTTCGAAGAGGCCTGACAAATGTTCAGCTTCTGACATCTCTGAAGACGATGCCGGAGGTCATCCGGTGGCTGTGCAGAAAGAGTAAAGGAAAGCGCATTACCGGATTTCTTGCGCCGGGACATGTGTGTGCCGTGACAGGACTTTCTGAATACCGGGAGCTGGCAGAAGAGTTTCAGCTTCCTTTTGTGGTATCCGGATTTGAGGGGGAAGAGCTGCTTGCCTCGATCTACGGACTCGTTCGTGAGCAGGGGCACGGAATCGCGAGAAATTTCTATCCGGAGGTTGTCCGGGAGGATGGAAATCCCAAAGCCAGGGAAGCGATCGATGAGATCTTCTGCACAGCGGATGCTGCCTGGCGCGGCATGGGCGTGATTCCAGGATCCGGGAAGCTTCTGAGACCGGAGTACAGAAGGTTTGATGCGGGATCAGCGGGTCTTACGGAGGATCATGTCGCAAACGGCTGCTGCTGTCCGCAGATTCTGACAGGGGATCTTACCCCCTGTGACTGTCCGCTGTTCGGAAAGGTATGTACGCCGTCTTCACCACATGGCTCCTGCATGGTTTCGCAGGAAGGAAGCTGCTACAACTATTATGTCGGCGGAATGAGGAAATGACGGAGAGGAATATGAATACATCAGAATGCGTTACGATGGCCCATGGGAGTGGCGGAGAGTCCACCGAAAGGCTGATTGAAGAGATTTTTGTAAAGGAATTTCAGAATCCGTATCTGTCACAGATGGAGGATTCCACACTGGTTCCCGCGGATGGAGACGGCGAGCTTGCCATGACGACGGACTCCTTTGTTGTCACTCCGGTGGAATACCCGGGAGGAGACATCGGAAGACTGTGTGTGTGCGGTACGGTGAATGATCTTTTGATGAGCGGGGCAAAGCCGCGCTATCTGACCTGCGGATTTATTCTGGAAGAGGGACTGCCTCTTGCCCGTCTGCGCCGCATCGTGCATTCGATGGCAGAAACTGCAAAAGAGGCGGGGGTCATTATCGTTGCCGGTGACACGAAGGTGGTGGAAAATCATTCCGGACCGGAGGGGGGACTGGTCATCAACACAGCAGGGGTCGGTTTTCTTGCCAGAGGGAAACGGCGGATGTCGCCTTCTTTCATTGAGAACGGCGATGCAGTCATTGTGTCGGGGACGCTTGGAGATCATCATGCAGCCATTCTGGGCAGACGTCTGAATCTGGAAAATCGCATTCAGAGTGACAATGCGCCGCTTGGAGAAATGGTGACAAGGCTCCTTCAGGAGGGGATCCGTGTTCATGAGATGCGCGACGTGACAAGAGGAGGCCTTGCGACCGTATTAAACGAGTTTGCGGTAAGCTCCGGGAAAATGATCACGCTCGAGGAAGCGGCTCTTCCTGTAAGTCCCGATGTCCGCGCCTTCTGCGGAATTCTTGGTCTCGATCCGCTTTATATGGGAAATGAAGGGAAGATGGTGTGCCTCGTGGATGGACGGGATGCGGAAAAGGCAGTTTCGCTGATCCGGGACAGCCGATATGGTGAGGGAGCCTTGGCAATTGGAACGGTATCCGAACCGGACACCGCTCATCATGAAACCCCTGCGCTTCTGATCCGGACCAGAATCGGCGGCAGGAGAATTGCAGGACCTCTTTACGGAGAAGGTCTTCCGAGAATTTGCTGAAGACACGGGGATTTGCCGGAGCACAGGTATTTGCCGGAACGATGCTCCTCTGTGTCACGGACCTGTGTCCCGCCGTTGAAACCGCGGAAAAATCAGTGTATGATCTATCTGTTCAGCACGCATGCATGCTGATGCAATCGAATCAATTATCTACAGAGGACGGATATTATGGCATTGACGAAGAAACCTGTTACCGGAATGAAGGATGTGATGCCTGCGGAGATGGAAATCCGCGACTATTGCATTTCCGTGATTAAGAAGACGTATGCGGAGTTTGGCTTTCAGGGCATCGAGACTCCCTGCGTGGAGAACATCGAGAACCTGACGTCCAAGTCCGGCGGCGACAATGAGAAACTGATTTTCAAGATTTTAAAGCGCGGAGAGAAGCTTCGCCTGGAGAATGCAGGGAGCGAGGCGGATCTTGTGGACGGAGGCCTCCGCTATGACCTGACCGTTCCGCTTGTACGATATTTCTCCAACCATGAGAATGAACTGCCGATGCCGTTCAAGGCGCTGCAGATGGGAAATGTCTGGAGAGCAGACCGGCCGCAGAAGGGACGCTATCGCCAGTTCATGCAGTGTGACATTGACATCATCGGCGAGCCGACGAATCTCGCGGAAATTGAGCTGATTCTGGCGACCACAACAACGCTTGGACGGCTTGGCTTCCGAAACTTCCAGATCCGAATCAACGAGCGCCGTATCCTGAAGGCAATGGCGAAGCACTGCGGCTTCCCGGAGGAGCGCTTTGATGAGGTCTTCATCACGCTGGATAAGATGGACAAGATCGGACTTGACGGTGTTCAGAGGGAGCTGATTGAGCTCGGCTTCGGTGAAGAGTCTGCAGCGAAGTATACCGCTTTGTTCGAGGGGCTGAATGCTTCCGAAGACCCGCTCGGGTTCCTGGAAAAGGAACTCTCCGGCGTCATCGAAGAGGATGTCATTCCGAATCTTCGCGAGACCATTCAGACCGTAGAAGCGACGAAGCAGGCGGACTTCAGAATGGTTTTTGATCCCACCATTGTCCGTGGAATGAGCTATTACACGGGGACGATCTTTGAGATTGCCATGCCGGAGCTTGGCATCAGCGCAGGAGGCGGCGGACGATATGACGGAATGGTCGGAAAGTTCACCGGAAAGGATGTTCCTGCCTGCGGATTTTCCATTGGCTTTGAGCGAATCATTCTGATTCTTCTGGAGCAGGGCTTTGAGGTCCCCGGAAAGGGAGAAAAGGTTGCTTTCCTTCTGGAGAAGAATCTTCCTGCGGATCGTCTGAAGGAAGCCATTGAACAGGCACAGAGTGAGCGTGCCTGCGGAAAGTCGGTTCTGGTTGTCCGCATGAACAAGAACAAGAAATTCCAGAAGCAGCAGCTGGAAGCACAGGGATATACGGTTTTTGAAGAGTTTTATGCAAACCCGATCCGGTAACATTGCGGTCGGGATAAGATATTAGCTAAGAAGGAGAAAAACATGCAGTCACGTACTCATACCTGCGGAGAGCTCCGCATCGGTGACACCGGCAAACAGGTTCAGCTGTCCGGCTGGCTGGAAAATCTTCGCGTGGTTTCCGCCAATCTCGGATTTGCCGTTCTTCGTGATTTCTACGGCACGACACAGATCGTGGTCGAGAACGAAGACATGATGAATCAGTTTAAGACGATCACCAAGGAATCTACCATTACCGTAAAGGGCATTGTCCGGGAGAGAAGCTCCAAGAATCCGAAGCAGCCGACCGGTGAGATCGAAGTGGTGCCGGACAGCGTAACGGTTCTCGGACGCTGCCGTTATGCGAACCTTCCGTTCGAAATCAATCACAGCCGCGAGGCAGATGAACAGGCCCGTCTGAAATATCGTTATCTGGACCTTCGCAATCCGGAAGTGAAGAAGAATATCATTCTCCGCTGTCAGGTGGTTGCAGCACTTCGTCAGTCAATGACGGAGCATGGCTTTATGGAGATCACGACACCGATTCTGACGGCATCCTCTCCGGAGGGAGCAAGAGACTATCTTGTACCCGCAAGAAAGCATCCGGGCGAGTTCTATGCACTTCCGCAGGCACCGCAGCAGTTCAAGCAACTGCTGATGACAGCCGGCTTTGACCGTTATTTCCAGATTGCTCCGTGCTTCCGCGATGAGGATGCAAGAGGAGACCGTTCTCCGGGAGAGTTCTACCAGCTCGACATGGAAATGGCCTTTGCAACACAGGAGGATGTCTTTGAGGTTCTGGAGGATGTTCTGCCCCCGATTTTTGCAAAATACGGCACCTACAATCGTGCGAGCAGTGCTCCGTTTATGCGCATTCCGTATCTGGAGGCAATGGAGAAGTATGGCTCAGACAAGCCGGATCTTCGTATTGATCTGACGGTTCAGGATGTTACGGCGGTTCTTACGGACTGCGGCTTCGGACCGTTCGCTTCGACCATCGAGAAGAAGGATGAGAACGGAGAGGTAATCGGCACGGAGGAATCCAAGGTGGTTATCAAAGCCGTTGTGGTTTCCGGCTTTGAGGGAACCCGTAAGTTCATTGATAAGACGCTTGCGGATGTAGAGGTCCAGGCGGGGAGCAAGCCGTACTGGTTCCGTATGGATGAGAACGGTGAGCTTGTCGGCGGCATTTCCAAGTTTGCAGCACCTCGGAAGGACAAGCTGGTGGAGACGCTTGGCTTGAAGCCCGGTGATTTTGTCGGTGTTGCTGCCGGTAAGAAGACCGCTGCCCAGAAGACGGCAGGTGTTCTCGTCAAGACACTTGGAGCAGCAGTTCCCGGTCACATGGACAAGGAGCAGTATGCCTTCTGCTGGATCGTGGACTTCCCGATGTATGAAATCGGCGAGGAGAGCGGCGAGCTTGAGTTCTGCCACAATCCTTTCTCCATGCCCTCTGGCGGTCTGGACACACTTCTTGCGGCAGAGCGCGGAGAAATTGATCCTCTTTCCATTACAGCGGATCAGTACGATCTTGTCTGCAACGGCGTAGAGCTGTCCTCCGGAGCTGTCCGGAACCATGATCCGGAAATCATGGTCAAGGCATTTGAGATGGTTCGCCTCGGAGAAGAGGATGTGAAGAAGAAATTCCCGGCGATGTACAATGCCTTCTGTTACGGCGCACCGCCGCATGCAGGAATTGCTCCCGGGGTGGATCGTATGGTGATGCTGCTTGCCGGTGAAGACTCCATCCGTGAGATCATTGCGTTCCCGATGAACAAGAATGCACAGGATGTCATGATGGGAGCTCCTTCTGAGGTGACCGCACATCAGCTTGAGGAGCTTCACATTCAGGTAACCGGTGTGGAAGAGGAAAAGATCGAGTAAGCATTTTCTTGACAGAAACTTTGCAGAGAATTGTTTCCTGTGCGGTTGACGAACAGCACCCGGAAACGATAGGATAAGTATCGTAAAAGGGAGTAGCTGACTGCGCGGACTTTATGTCCGGCAGGATGCGATATCGTCAGTACGGCCTTGGCCCGGTATCGCAGGTCGAAGTTTTTTCAGACAGCAAGACTTTTATTGCAGTCGCAGGACTGTAATGAAAGTCCTGCTGTTTTTTTGTTTTTGTATGCCGGAGGAAGCCGGCATACCGGTGCGGGTCTCCGCGGAAAGGAAAACAACAATGGAACTACTTGCAGATTTGTTTGGGAATGTACGGAATCTGACCGTCCCGATGGTCCTGATGTGGATCATCGGAGCGGTTCTGATCTGGCTCGGGATTCGAAAGAAGATGGAACCGGCTCTTCTGGTCCCGATGGGCTTTGGCGCGATCTTCGTGAATCTGCCGCTGTCCGGAGCAGTGACGCAGATGCTGGACGGAGTACTGACGGAGGGGCCGCTGGATATTCTGTTTCAGTCTGGAATTTCCAACGAGCTTTTCCTGCTCCTTCTGTTTATTGGAATCGGGGCAATGATTGATTTTACGCCGCTGCTTGCCAATCCGACGATGATGCTGTTCGGCGCAGCGGCGCAGTTCGGTATTTTCTTCACCTTAAGTCTGGCCACCCTGTTCGGCTTTTCCCTGCAGGATGCGGCATCCGTCGGAATCATCGGTGCGGCGGACGGCCCGACCTCAATTTTTGTCGCAGATTATTTCTCTTCCCGGTATCTGGGCGCGATCATCGTCGCAGCATATTCCTATATGGCACTTGTGCCGATCATTCAGCCTCCGGTGATCCGTCTGATTACAACCAGAGAAGAGCGCCGGATTCACATGGATTATCAGGGCGGAAGCGTCTCCAGAACCGCACGGATCCTGTTTCCGGTCTGCATTACGATCGTGGCGGGCCTGATTGCACCGAGAAGCGTGGCGCTTGTAGGTTTTCTGATGTTCGGCAACCTGATCCGTGAGTGCGGTGTCCTGGACAGCCTTTCGGAAACGGCGCAGGGAACGCTGGCAAATCTGATTACACTTCTTCTGGGAATCACGGTTGCTTCCCAGATGCGGGCAGAGAACTTCCTGAATGTACAGACGATTTTTATTCTGCTCCTTGGTCTGGTGGCTTTTGTTTTCGACACGGTCGGCGGTGTTCTGTTTGCCAAGCTCCTGAATCTGTTCCGGAAGAACAAGATCAATCCGATGATCGGGGCCTGCGGCATTTCCGCCTTTCCGATGTCTGCACGTGTTATCACACAGATGGGGCTGCAGGAGGATCCGACCAATGTGCTGATTATGCAGGCTACGGGAGTGAATGTCTCGGGACAGATCGCATCGGTGATTGCGGGAGGACTTCTGCTTGGTCTGATTCCTTTGATGTAAGTGACGGATTGACAGAAACGTCAGGAGAAAAAGAAAGGAGATCTTTTCGATATGAGTCTTTTTATAGAATCCCTTCGCATTATGGGCACGGGCATGCTCGGAGTTTTTGCAGTGGCAGGTATTCTGATTGCAGTGATGAAGGTGCTCACGACTTTATTTCCCGGAAAATAAAGCCGGCTGAAGAAAGCCCGGGAGTCAGGTCAGAGAGGGAGGCTGCTGATGGGAAATGACTCACAGACGGTCAGAACATAGCCTGCCCTTGGAGGAGCCATTTCCAGAAACGGGAGTCCTCCGATCTGAGATGCCGCAAGGCAGACGGGGCAGCGATTCAGTCCGCCGGACAGGCCTTCCCCGGTGCATTTCAGGTAGGCCTCCTTGATGGTCCAGATGCGGAAGAACAGCTTCAGCTGTTCTTCCGCATCTTTTGCATTCCGGAGAAGTGCCAGATCCTCCGGATGGAAAAAACGCTCTGCCATGGGAATGACACCGGCGCGGACGGGAGTCAGCTTCTGAAGGTCCACGCCGATTTCATGCTTCGGAGAGACGGCAAGCACCAGATAATCTCCGGAGTCTGAGAAGTTGTAATGAAAACCCGGATGGGAGGGAAGATAAGGCTTTCCGGCAGGTGTTCTCTCCTGAAGAACAGGAAACCCATTGCTGCCTGAAAAAATCGGAAAATCCGCCAGTGCCGTCTTCAGCATGAGGGGCTGCAGACGGTGGATGGCGGATTTATTATTTTCTCCCTGTTTTTGAATTTGCTTATAGTTTTCGATATATATTTTCATGATCCTGCCGGTGTTTAGCGGGAAATCGATATTCCGTCCGTTCAGTGCTCCTGTTCGCTGCTTCCGGCATCGGCGTCGGTTTCTTCCCTTTCGGGAACTTCATGGAATCGCAGAAGAACCTTCATGATGCGGTTTCTTCGGATGCCTTTGGCCTGCAGGATGGTTCCATCCTCCAGGGTGACGGATTCGCCGTCCTGAGGAATACGCTCAAGCTTTTCAATGATGAGACCACCGATGGAATCGTAATCCTCGGAAGAGAAATTGCACCCGAGAGCATCGTTCAGATCAATCAGCTTCATGGAGCCGTCCGCCAGGTAGGTTTTGTCGTCATATTTGCGCAGCTGGCTCTTTTCGTCCTCATCGTATTCGTCGCGAATGTCACCGACAATTTCTTCCACCAGATCCTCCAGTGTAATCATGCCCACGGTATTGCCGTATTCATCCAGAACGAACGCAACGCCGAAGGAGTGCTGCTGCATCTCCTTGAGAAGGTCGGCGGTTTTTTTGTATTCATAGGTAAAATAAGAAGAGCGCAGCATCCTTCGCAGATTGAAGCGGGACGGGTCGGAGAGACTGACAAAATCCTTGATGTTCAGATGACCGATGATCTTGTCGGGGGCGTTCTTCTCATAAACCGGAATGCGCGTGAACATTTCCATCCGGAATACGGACATGACGTCGTTATAGGTGGCATCATCCGGAACACAGGACATGTCAATCCTGGGCACCATGATGTCCTTTGCAACCGCGTCGCCGAAATCAAATACATTATAAATGATCTTCTTCTCGCGTCCCTCGATGGCGCCGTCCTCCTGTCCGACCTCCACGTAGGTTTTCAGCTCGGACTCGGTGAGCTTTTGTTTCGCATTGGGATCGGTTCCTGTCAGCTTCATGATCCAGCAGGAGAGATGATCGACAACAAAGATGATCGGGGTCATGACGGTCATCAGAAGCCGAATGACAGGAGCATTCCGCATGGAAATCGAAAGCGCGTTGGTTTTGGCGCTGTTTTTCGGTGTGATTTCGCCAAAGAGAATGATCAGTATGGTTAATACGGCTGTACCTGCGGAGACCATGCTCTCACCGAAGATACGGATAATCAGTGAGGTGGCAAGTGCGGAGGCCGAAAGATTGACTACGTTATTGCCGATCAGAATGGCGGAGAGCATTTTGCTGTAGTCATCCAGAATCTCCAGAGTCAGAGCAGCCCGCCGGTTGCCGCCATCTGCCATGGATTTCAAGGTGATCCGGTTTACGCTGTTCAGCGCGGTTTCGGATGAAGAGAAATAACCGGACAATACAATGAGAACAATCAGAATTACAAGCTGAATCAAATCGGTCTGATGCATGGTTTCCTTTCCTGAAGCGGTAAGCTGCGCGGCCTGCAAAGCAGAAATTATAACAGCCTTTACAGAAGCAGCATGTCGAAATATCACAGTTTTTGATATCTGATGGCATTCTATCGTGTACAGAGCAGTTTTACAAGGGCACAAGATATGGTATAATGTGACAGTTTCGGGGCGTTTTATGCCCTACTATAGGATGGAGGAAGTTAACAGTATGAAGAAGAGCAAGGGAAAAGCACTTGCAGGACTGATCGTCCTTGCGGCCGTAATGGTCAGCCTGTTGTATCTGGCGGTTTACGGCGTAGACAGCTGGGGGACCGGTTCCGCTTCTGACATTAAGCTGGGTCTGGATCTGGCGGGAGGTGTCAGCATTACCTATCAGGCGGCCGGAGATACGGCGCCCTCAGATGAGGACATGGATGATACGCGCTATAAGCTGCAGCAGAGGGTTCAGCAGTACAGCACAGAGGCGCAGGTCTATCGCGAGGGAAGCAACCGCATCAACATCGAGATCCCCGGTGTTTCGGATGCCAACCAGATTCTGGAGGAGCTCGGACGTCCCGGATCCCTGTATTTTATCCGTCAGACCGATGACAACGGCAATGCCAATTACGAGTATGACTATACGAGCGGCGGCTACAAGCTGGACAAGGATCTGGACACCCTGATTGCGGACGGCGATGTTGTTCTGGAGGGTACGGATGTTGCGGATGCGCAGGGCGGCTACCAGAGCGACAACATGAACAACCAGCAGATTGTGGTTTCTCTTACTTTCACGGACGAGGGCAAGAAGAAGTTTGCCGATGCCACAACCAGAGCGCACGAAAAGGGCGAGAGCATTGCCATCTATTACGATGGTGACTTTATCAGTGTTCCGACCGTACAGAGCGCCATCACCAACGGTCAGGCGGTCATCACCGGTGAGAAGACGATTGAGGATGCGAAGAACCTTGCGTCAACGATCCGAATCGGCGGACTTTCCGTAGAGCTGGAGGAGATTCGTTCCAATGTAGTCGGAGCGCAGCTTGGACAGGATGCGATCAAGACCTCTCTGTTTGCGGGACTGATCGGTCTGATTCTTGTGATTATTTTCATGATCGGAGTATATCGCCTTCCCGGTTTTGCAGCGAGCCTTGCACTTCTTACTTATATCGGACTGGAATGCATCATTCTGGTTGGCTTTGAAGTGACGCTGACTCTTCCCGGTATTGCAGGTATTCTGCTTTCCATCGGTATGGCGGTGGATGCTAACGTCATTGTGTTTGCCAGAATCCGTGAGGAGCTTCGTGACGGTAAGGCTGTGCACACGGCGATCGAGAACGGCTACAGCAAGGCGCTGTCTGCGATCATCGACGGCAACGTGACAACGCTGATCGCAGCCGTCGTCCTGTATGCTCTCGGAACCGGCTCTGTCAAGGGCTTTGCGCAGACTCTGGCCATCGGTATTCTGCTTTCCATGTTCACAGCGCTGTTTATTACAAAGTGGTACATGAAGGCGTTCTATACGCTCTTTGCGAAGGACAAAAAGTGGTACGGTGTCGGCAGAGAGCTGAAGACGCTGCAGATCGCGCAGAAGAAAAAGGTATTCTTTACGATTTCGGCCTGCATCATTCTGGCCGGTTTTGTTGCGATGGGAGTTCATAAGGCAGGCGGAGAGAAGGCGCTGAATTACAGCCTTGATTTCATCGGCGGAACTTCCACCAGTGTAACCTTTCATGAAGATTACTCCCTGCAGGAAATCAACGACACGATTGTTCCGGATTTTGAGAAGGTGACCGGAGACGCAAATGTTCAGGTTCAGAAGGTTGCCGGCGGCAATCAGGTCATTTTCAAGACCAGAACCATGAATGTGGAGGAGCGTCAGGAGCTCTGCAGTCTTCTGATGAAGGATTTCGGCGTCGAGGAGACCTCCATTCAGGCAGAGACGATCAGCTCGACGGTCTCTTCCGAGATGCAGAGAGACACCGTAGCTGCGGTTATTGTGGCTCTGATTCTGATGCTGATCTACATCTGGTTCCGCTTTAAGGACATGCGTCTTGGCGCTGCGGCTATTTTTGCACTGGCACACGATGTGCTGGTGGTGTTCACCGTATATGCGGTTCTGCGCATCAGCGTAGGCACAACCTTTGTTGCGTGCATGCTGACGATCGTCGGTTACTCGATCAATGCGACCATTGTTATCTTCGACCGCGTACGTGAGAGGCTTGAGAAGAAAAAGAAGGATACGGATCTGCAGGAGCTTACAAACCGCGCTGTGACGGATACGCTGACTCGTTCCCTGTTCACCTCGCTGACAACGTTCTTCATGGTCTTCACACTGTATATTTTCGGCGTGTCTTCCATCCGTGAGTTTGCGCTTCCGATTATGGCAGGCATTGTTGCGGGCTGCTATTCCTCCGTATGCCTGAGTGCTTCCTTCTGGCTCATGCTTCGAAAGAAGTTCCCGCCCAAGCATGATGACAGCGGCAAATACGCACGTCAGAAAAAGGCGGCGGATAAGGCAGAGCGTAAGGCTCAGCATGAAAAAGAAGTTCGAGCAAAGACTGTGATCTGATCTTCTTCCGATCGGTACAGGATCGCGGACAGTAAGCCCCGGCCCATTTCCGGAACGAAATGGGCTGAGGCTTTTTTTGACAGGACAGAGAGGGTGCGTTTTATGTCAAAATGGATGATTTATGCCAAAAAGGCGGATTTTCGCGGGATTTCACAAAAATTCGGAATCTCTCCCGTGACGGCCCGGGTGATCCGGAACCGGGACGTGGAGGATGAGGAGGAAATCCGCAAATACCTTCACGGGACAATGGCAGATCTGGATGATGCGGAATTGCTCCCCGGGCTTAAGGATGCTGCCTTTGTACTGAAGCGCAAGATTGTAGGCGGTGAGAAAATCCGTATCATCGGAGACTATGATGTGGACGGGATCTGCTCCACGTATATTCTGTGGAAGCTGATTTCCTTCCTTGGGGGAGAGGTCAGTACGGCGATTCCGGAGCGCATTCGTGATGGCTATGGGATCAATGACAGACTGGTGGAGGAGGCGGTCGCTGACGGCGTGGATACCATCATTACCTGCGACAACGGCATTTCCGCGGCAGGTCCTCTGCAGAAGGCAAAGGATGCCGGGCTTACCGTGATTGTAACGGATCATCATGAAATTCCCTTCGAGGAAGTAAACGGAGAGAAGCGTTATATTTTCCCGCCTGCGGATGTCATAGCCGAGCCGTGGATTCCGGATGCGAAAACCGGAGAGCCGAAAGCCAGGTTCCCAAAGATCTGCGGAGCGGAGGTGGTATTCAAGCTGGCGCTGCTCCTTCTCGGGAAGCCGGATCTTACCGGAGAAAAGTCGGCGCTGGAAGAGGAGCATGTGAAGGTGGCAAGAGAGCTCCTCGGATTTGCCGCACTCGCAGCGATTTGCGATGTGATGCCGCTTCTGGATGAGAACCGGATCATCGTCCGGGAGGGACTTCGGGAACTGTCTCATACGGACAATACGGGGATTCGCTGTCTGATGCTGGCGGCGGGACTTGGAAGTGAACCGGTTACGGTGTACCATGCGGGCTTTGTCCTGGGACCCTGCCTGAATGCGTCCGGGCGTCTGGATACCGCGGGTCGGGCACTTGCTCTTCTGAAGGAGCAGGATGAGGCAAGAGCGATGATTCTTGCCAGAGATCTGAAGCAGCTCAATGACAGCAGAAAGAGCATGACGGAAGAGGGGGTGGAGACGGCAATCCGGATGATTGAGGAAGAAATCCGAAAGGGCCGGAGCATGGAAAGCCGCAAGGTACTGGTGGTTCGCCTGGAGGACTGTCATGAATCGCTGGCAGGAATCATTGCCGGGCGTCTGCGCGAGCGCTATCACCGGCCGGTATTCGTTCTGACACGGGCCGAAGAGGAAGGTGTTCTGAAGGGGTCCGGCCGATCGGTGGAAGCCTATGACATGTATGAGGAGATGAATCGCTGCAGGGAGCTGTTCCTGAAATTCGGCGGACACAAGATGGCGGCCGGCCTGTCTCTGACGGCGGACAAGGCAGAGCTTCTGGACCGGAGGCTGAATGAGAACTGCTCGCTTTTACAGGAAGATCTTGACGAGGTTCTTCACATTGATATGGAGCTTCCTCCTGCCTGCGTGGATCTGGCACTTGTCCGGGAGCTTTCTGCGCTGGAGCCCTGCGGAACCGGAAATTCCAGGCCCCTGTTTGCCGTTCGAAACCTTCTGCTCAGAAAAACCGCTGTGTTTGGCAGAAACCGGAATGTGATCCGGCTGGAGGGCTCGGATGACACCGGAGCTCATTACGATTTTGTCTGGTTTACGACAGAGGACCGGCTTCCGGAGGCCTTGGCAGACGGCCCTGCGAAATGCCATGTTGCCTATGAACCGAAGATCAATGTCTGGAAGGGAAGAGAAAGCCTTCAGTTTGTGATTAAGGATGTGAAGTGTCTGTCATAGCAACTGTTTATAAATGCTTTATTTTTTTTAGAAATTCCTTAGACCGCGGACACACTTCGAACACATTTGAGAATTATAGTATTAATCAAGATAGTTACTTACTCACTATCTCCCCCCTCATAAGAAGTAGTGAAGAGAAAGGACATTCGCCTTGCGGATGTCCTTTTTCTGATGGTGCGCCTGGCGGCGCACGGTTCTGAGGAAGCTTCGGCCGACATGAGGCTGCAAGAACTTTCATGTGCAAAGCCCCAAATCCCGCAGAGGATGTGCTTTAATAGAGACAGAGCCTTCGCGGATGGGCTTTGAAGTACGCAGCTGATTGCAGCAGGGAAAAAGGAGAGAGAAGAGATGAAGATTATTGTGACAAAGGATTACGAAGAGATGTCGAAGAGAGCTGCCGATGTGATCTTTGCGCAGGTTCTGATGAAAGAGGACAGTGTACTCGGACTTGCAACCGGAAGCTCTCCGGAGGGTCTGTACAAGTGTCTGGTAAAGCGCTACGAGAAAGGAAGAATCGATTTTTCCGGGGTTACCACCATCAATCTGGATGAGTATCAGGGCCTTTCTCACGACAATGAGCAGAGCTACTGGTATTTCATGAACAAGCATTTTCACAGTCACGTCAATGTAAAGCCGGAGAACATTCATGTTCCGGACGGCTCCAATATGGATGCCAGAAAGGCCTGCCGTGAATATGACGAGATCATTGAGAGGGCCGGCGGAATCGATCTTCAGCTTCTCGGACTTGGACCGGACGGACACATCGGCTTCAACGAGCCGGCGGATTCCTTTGCAGCAGGAACGCATTGTGTTAAGCTTGAGGAATCGACGATTGAAGCCAACAAGCGCTTCTTCAACAGCAAGGATGAGGTGCCGAGGAAGGCGTATACGATGGGCGTCGGTACCATCATGAAGGCGAAGAAGGTCCTTATGGTTGTCAGCGGAAAGGGAAAGGCGGGCATCGTAAAGGAGTCCTTCTTCGGGCCGGTTAAGCCGCAGGTTCCGGCTTCGATTCTTCAGATGCATCCGGATTTTACGCTGGTTCTGGATGAGGATGCGGCAAAGGAAATCAAGGATCTTATCTGAGATGCAGTGATCCGGGCAAAAAGGATCAGCACAGGAAAGGAACAGAATGACATTACAGGAACTTCTGACAGATTTGGAATATGAGCTTCAGACTGCGGACGGGCAGGCTGTGCCGAAAGACTCGGAAAGAGGAAGGAAGCTGCTTTCCAGGGAAATTTCCGATATCACGAATGATTCGAGAAAGGCGGGAGCCGGGATGCTGTTTTTTGCCATCCGGGGAGCCAACTCGGACGGACATGATTATGCAGCACAGGTGGCGGAGCAGGGCGCAGCGGCGATTCTTGCAGAGCATCCGCTGGTGCTTTCAAGGGACGGACAGGATGTGCTGCAGCTTCCGGCGGTGATCTGTGTGAAATCCACACGGCTTGGGATGGCACTGATCTCTTCGGCCTTTTACGGACATCCGTCCCGCAGGATGAAGATGATCGGCATTACCGGAACGAAGGGAAAGACAACAACCACGTATCTGGTGCGCTCCATTCTGGAACGTGCGGGGATTGATATGGGCCTGATCGGAACGATTGAGTCTGCGTGGCACGGGAATCATCATCCGGCAAACAATACAACCCCGGAGTCCATTGTTCTGCAGAAGACACTCAGGGAGATGGCAGATGACGGTGTACAGGCGGTTGTCATGGAGGTCTCGTCGCAAGCACTGAAGCTCGACCGTACGGCAGGAATCGTGTTTGACATTGGTGTATTTACGAATCTGTCGGAGGACCATATCGGTCCGAATGAGCATGAGAGCTTTGAAGAGTATCTTCACTGCAAGAGTCTTCTGTTCCGCCAGTGCAGACTCGGCATCGTAAACGGCGATGATCCCTATGCGGACCGGATTCTTGAGGGAAGCACCTGTCAGGTGAAGCGCTACGGCCTGCAGCCGGAAAATGATCTGTATGCAGAGAACCTTCAGCTGGCAGATAAGCCGGGGGAGCTTGGGATTTGCTTTGATGCGAAGGGAATTCTTACTCTTTCCTGCGAGGTTCCGACACCGGGACGCTTCAGTGTTTATAACGCACTGGCCGCCATCGCCATCTGCCATCATTTCGGCGTTTCACCGGATGATATTGAGAAGGCTCTGCTTTCCGCAAAGGCGAAGGGAAGAATTGAGCTGGTGAAGGTCAGCGATGCTTTTACGCTGATGATTGATTATGCGCATAACGCAGTGGCGCTGGAAAGCCTTCTTTCCACGTTAAGAGAGTATCACCCGCACAGGCTGATTTCGCTGTTCGGCTGCGGAGGAAACCGGTCGAAGGTTCGTCGTTTTGAAATGGGAGAGGTTTCCGGCAGGCTTGCGGATTTCACCATCATTACGTCCGACAATCCGCGGAACGAGGAACCGATGGCAATCATTGATGATATCGTGACCGGAATTTCCAGAACGGATGGGAAGTATGTCACCATTCCGGATCGGAAAGAGGCCATTGCGTATGCGATCCATCACGGAGAACCCGGGGATATCATCGTTCTTGCAGGGAAAGGTCACGAGGACTATCAGGAGATCAGGGGAGTAAAATATCCCATGGATGAACGCGTGATCATCGCAGATATTCTGAAAGAGGATGCGCAGGAAGGGGAGCGGGAAGCAATGCTCCGGCACCCGGAGAATGAATGACATATTGCTATGCACAGATAATCATTGATATCTCGCACGGACGGCTGGACCGCCCGTTTACTTACAGGATTCCCGAAGCACTTCAGAACGATCTATGCCTCGGGAGTCTTGTTGTTGTACCGTTTGGGAAGGGAGATACGAAACGGAAGGGGTACGTGATCGGTTTTTCGAACACATGTGAGTACCCGGATGGAAAGCTGAAGGAAATTGAAGCCATAGCCTCCGGCGGAACCGATGTAACCGGAGACAACGCGGTACGTCTTGCTCTCTGGATGAAGCAGCGCTATGGCTCCACGATGGCCGTTGCACTTCGCACGGTTCTGACCTCCAGGAAGCAGGCAAAGCCATGTGAACACCGGAGCATTCATCTGCTTCTTTCAAAGGACGATGCGGAGAAGAAGCGCCACGAATTTGCCATGAAGCATCAGGTGGCAAGGGAAAGACTTCTGAGGGAGCTGATGGGGGCACCGGATCAGCCGTACAGTCTGATCATTCAGAAGCTTCACGTAACCGCTCCGGTGATTGCGGCTCTGAAGAAGCAGGGGATTCTGGAAGTAAGGACCGAAACGTTTCTTCGAAATCCGGTATCCATTGAGAAATGCGAGGAAGCGGGGATTCGTCTGAGTCCGGAGCAAAGAGCCATCTCAGAAGGGGTGCTGCAGGATTTTGAAGCGCTTCAGGAGGGGAAGGACATCCCTCGTGTCAGCCTGATTCATGGCATTACGGGCAGCGGCAAAACGGAAGTATATATCGCCATCATTGAGGAAATTGTAAAAAGGGGACGGCAGGCAATCATGCTGATTCCGGAAATCTCCCTGACCTATCAGACGCTGATGCGGTTTTACCGGCATTTCGGTGACCGGGTATCCGTGATGAATTCCACTCTTTCCGAGAGTGAAAAGAGCGATCAATTTGAGCGGGCAAGACGCGGAGAAATCGATGTCATCATAGGACCCAGGTCTGCACTTTTTACGCCGTTTCCAAGGATTGGCGCCATCATCATGGATGAGGAGCATGAGAGCAGCTATAAGAATGAATCCATGCCGAAATACCACACAAGAGAGGTGGCGGAAAAGATTGCGTCCATGCAGAACGGAGTGGTCGTTCTGGGATCGGCTACGCCGTCGCTGGAATCCTATTATCAGGCGAAGGAGGGGAAGTATCGCCTGTATGAGCTCTCCCGGCGCCTGACCGGCGGAACGCTGCCGTCGGTCGAGATTACGGATTTGCGGGAAGAGCTCAGAGCGGGCAATCACTCCATTCTTTCCAGACGTCTTTCGGAGCTTGTTTCGGATCGCCTTGCCAAAGGGCAGCAGACCATGCTCTTTTTAAACCGGAGAGGCTTTTCCGGGTTTGTTTCCTGCAGAAGCTGCGGCTTTGTGCCGAAATGCCCGCACTGCAGCGTCTCTCTTTCTCTCCACCGGGGAGGAAGGCTGCTTTGCCACTATTGCGGATATGAAGAGCCGATGCCGGACAAATGTCCGGAGTGCGGATCTCCTTATATTTCAGGCTTCCATGCGGGGACGGAGCAGGCAGAGAGCTTTCTTTCCAGGCAGTTCCCGAAGGCCAGGATTCTCCGGATGGATGCCGATACGACACGGACTAAGGGAAGCTACGAGAAAATTCTCTCGTCCTTTGCCAATGAGGAAGCGGATATTCTGATCGGAACCCAGATGATTGTAAAGGGGCATGATTTCCCGAATGTAACCCTCGTCGGAATTCTTCTTGCCGACCAGTCGCTGAATGCTTCGGATTACCGGTCGGCAGAGAGAACCTTTCAGCTTCTGACACAGGCGGCAGGACGCGCCGGCCGCGGGAAATATCCGGGAGATGTGGTGATTCAGACCTATGAGCCGGAGCACTACAGCATTGTTCATGCGGCGCATCAGAATTATGAGGAGTTCTACCGGGAGGAGATGGTGTATCGAAAGCTCCTCCGGTATCCGCCCGCGGAGCACCTTCTGGCCATTCAGATTATTTCAAGGTCAGAGGAGCATGCCTCCTTGTTCGCACACAAAACAAGGGCACTTCTGGAGCAGCTGACTGCGGAGACGCGGGAGAAAAATCCGGACAGGCTTCTTTTTATCGGGCCGGCGCCGGCCGTTCTGGAAAAACTGCGGGATGAGTATCGCTATGTGATCTATGTTAAAAGTCCGGATTATGATACACTAATCGTTTGTAAAGACGGCGTGGAGGCAGCTGCGGAACGGGCTGTGAAGGCAAGCCGCGAGATGGATACCATGTTTCAGTTTGATTTCGACCCGATCAATGCGTTCTGATGATTTTACTGTCTTCGGAAAATCCGGACGGGATGCGTGCGGGAAGAAATCGTGATCATCACAGCAGATACTGACGTAGAACAAGAGGAAAGAGAAAATGGCATTATTGACAATCCGTGAAATCGGAGATCCGATTCTGAACAAAAAGGCAAAAGAGGTAAAGGAGTCTTCCGACAGACTTCAGGAACTGATTGATGACATGTTTGAGACCATGTATGAGGCCAACGGCGTTGGCCTTGCGGCTCCTCAGGTGGGAATTCTGAAGCGCCTTGTGGTGATGGACATCAGTGCGGAGCAGGATCAGCCGCTTGTGTTCATCAATCCGTCCATTGTGGAAACGTCCGGGGAGCAGACCGGATATGAGGGGTGTCTGTCGGTTCCGGGAAAATCCGGGCTGGTGACACGGCCCAATTATGTCAAGGCGGTTGCACTGGATCGTAATTTGCAGCCGTTTGAAATTGAGGGAACGGAGCTTCTTGCCCGGTGCATGTGCCATGAGTTCGATCACCTTGACGGAAAGCTTTATGTGGATCTGGTGCAGGGCGGACTGGTCGACAATGAGGAGCTGATGGAAGAGCCTGCAGGAGAAGATGACTGACTATGAAGATTGTTTTTATGGGAACGCCGGATTTTGCGGTTCCGGCATTGAAGGCACTTGCGGAATCCGCGAAGCATGAGGTGTCTCTTGTTGTGACACAGCCGGATCGCCCCAGGGGACGCAGCGGAAAGCCGGCACCGTCTGATGTGAAGCTTTGTGCGGAGCAATACGGCATTCCTGTTTTCCAGCCGGAGAAGGTAAGAGAAGAGGCTGCGGTAGAGCGGCTTCGCAGGGAGAATGCAGATATTTTCGTGGTAGCTGCTTTTGGCCAGCTCCTTCCGAAAACGATTCTTGAGATGCCGCGCTTTGGATGCATCAATATTCACGGTTCGCTTCTTCCTGCATACCGGGGGGCGGCACCTGTTCAATGGGCAGTTCTGGACGGGCAGAAGGAAGCGGGCGATACCATTATGCAGATGAATGAGGGCCTGGATACGGGAGATATTCTGATGCAGGAGAGCATTCCTCTTTCTGCAGATGAGACCGCGGGTTCCTTATATGACAAGCTTTCTTCCATGGGAGGACCTCTTCTTCTTAAGGCACTGGATGCCATAGAGGCAGGCACTGTCACACCGGTTCCGCAGGGAGATTCCGGAACGCATTACGCAAAGATGCTCCGGAAAGAGATGGGGAATATTGACTGGACGAAGAGCGCCGAAGAAATCGGCCGTCTGGTGCGCGGACTGAATCCGTGGCCGAGCGCCTATACGCACTGGAATGGAAAGATGCTGAAGATCTGGATGGCAGAACCCGTCACGCAGGAAGAGCTGAGTGCGCTTGGCTGCGATGAGAAGAACGGAATGGATCTGAAGGAAGCACAGCCCGGAACGGTAATGATTGTCACCAAGGATACGCTGATGGTTCAGACAGGAGATGGGCTGCTGGCACTTACAGAGCTTCAGATGGAAGGAAAGAAGAGAATGCCGGTGCAGGCATTTCTGATGGGCTGCAGGCTGCAGACCGGAGAGAAGCTGGAGCGGATCGGGAGATATTAATCGCATACAGAAGCGTTTACAGAACGGAAAGGAAGGTATGCCATGTACGGATATTATGGATACGACTGGACGATGATTCTGGCCCTGGCGGGCGCAGTGCTCTGCATGCTTGCGAGCATGCATGTCAACACCACTTATACGAGATATTCCAGAATGGCTGCAGCATGTGGCCTTACGGGAGCAGATGTTGCAAGACTCATTCTGGAGAGAAACGGCGTGACCGACGTGCAGGTACAGCATGTTTCCGGAAATCTGACGGATCATTATGATCCGTCGAAGCAGGTGGTAAACCTTTCGGACGCTGTGTATGGCTCCCGCTCGGTCGCTGCACTTGGCGTTGCGGCACACGAATGCGGGCATGTGATGCAGCACGAAGAGGGATACACGCCTCTTCAATTCCGGACGGCGCTGGTTCCGATTGCGAATTTCGGCTCCAATGCCGGAATCTGGATTGTTCTCCTGAGTCTGATTCTGGGGCTTTCCAGTACCCTTACGACGATTGGCATTGTGCTGTTCTCCATGGGGGTTCTGTTCCAGCTGGTGACCCTGCCGGTGGAATTTAATGCGTCGCACCGCGCACTTGTCATGCTGGAGCAGTACGGGATTCTTGGCACGGACGAGAACAGGAAGGCAAGAGCTGTTCTGAAGGCGGCAGCACTGACCTATGTGGCAGCCGCAGCTTCCTCCATTCTTCAGCTTCTCCGTCTGGTGCTGCTGTCGAACAGAAGAAACAGAAATGATTAAGGATGACCTATGAACGAACAGGAAAATCAGAAAGAACAAAGCACCCGCGCGGAGAATGTGAATGTCCGCGAGATCGTCTGGCAGATTCTGACCGAGCACGAGCTGCACGGAACCTACAGCAACATTCTGATTAAACGCGCACAGGACCGTTATGCGAGCCTTCCGCTCACACAGCGGTCTTTTCTTAAGCGTCTTGCAGAAGGAACCATTGAACGCGAGCTTGAACTGGACTCCGTGATTCAGAATCATCAGAAGGATCCGGATCTGAAGATCAAGCCAAGAGTCCGCTGCCTTCTGAGAATGAGTCTGTATCAGATTTTCTATATGGACAGTGTGCCGGACTATGCGGCCTGCAGCGAGGCGGTCCGGCTTTGCAAGAGAAAAAAGCTGGCACAGGCAGCCGGATTTGTGAACGGAATTCTGCGTGCGGTCTGCAGAGAGAAGGAAGCTGCAGCGAAAGAAGGGCGGGAGTTCATTCCCACTGCAGCTCCTGCGAAAAAAGAACTGCGCACAAAACCGAGCAGTGCGGTCATTGTCATTGCAGGTGCAGGCAAAAAGTCTGCGCCCATGCCGGCTTCCGGCAATACGGAAGAAAACGGCGAATTCCGTGAACTGGAAGCTCGTTATTCCATGCCGGCTTCGGTTCTTTCCTTATGGAAGGAGCAGCTTGGGGGGCAGCGTCTGGATTCCCTGTGCAGGGCGATGCTGGAGGTTCGTCCCGTTTGCATCCGACTGGATCCAAGGCTTTCAGAGACAGAGAAGAATGAGGTGCTGGAAGGCATTCGAAAGACCGGGACCGGAGTAAAGCCGGGACAATGGGCAGAGGATTGCTATCTTCTTTCACACGTTCCGGGACTTTCGAATCTTCCCGGCTTTGCGGAGGGGAAGTGGACCGTACAGGATGAATCCAGTCAGCTGACCGCGCAGGCGGCGGGACTTACAGGAAGGAAGCGGGATCTTTTCGGAGAGGTACAGGTGTATGACCTTTGCGCTGCTCCGGGAGGAAAGACCATGCTGGCAGCTTCGCTCCTTCCGGAGGGCTGTGTTCACTCCTATGATCTTACGCGTGAGAAAACGGATAAGATCCGCTCCGGACTTGGCCGGATGAAACTTCATAATGTCATCGTGGAAGAAAATGATGCATCCAATCCGCGTCCGGACCTTGAGAAAAAGGCAGATCTGGTGATTTGTGACGTTCCCTGCTCCGGCCTTGGAATTATTACGAGGAAGCGGGATATCAAGTATCATGTGACACCGGAAAAGCTCCGGTCCCTGGTGACCCTGCAGAAGAAAATCGTGGGAAATGCCGCAGCTCTTCTGAAGCCGGGGGCTGTGCTGGTCTATTCCACCTGCACCATCAACCGGCAGGAGAATGAGAAGATGGCTGATTTTATTGTCCGGAAGCTCGGACTTGTTCCGGAAAACCTTACCCCGTATCTTCCGGAAGGATTTCCGGGAATTTGCGGAAATACGGTACAGCTGTTTCCGGATGTGCATGGAACGGACGGCTTTTTCATGGCCCGCTTCCGGAAGCCACAGGATGGCAGGGAAATATAGACTATGAAAGATCTTAAATCATTAACGCTGGAAGAACTTAAGGAGGAACTGAAGGAAGGCGGCTTTCCTGCCTATCGCGCGGGACAGCTTTACCGCTGGCTGCACGTTCAGCTGGCGGAGGATCCGGAGGAGATGACCAATCTTCCGGCGAAGCTGAAGCAGTATCTTTCGGAGAATTACACAATAACGCGCCTTCAGGTAGCAGATCGGCAGATTTCCAGGCTGGACGGAACGCAGAAGTTTCTGTTTCAGCTGCCGGACGGTGAAACCATCGAGAGTGTTTTTATGAAATACAAATTCGGCAACAGCGTGTGTGTGTCCTCGCAGGTTGGCTGCCGGATGGGGTGCCGGTTCTGCGCATCTACGCTGGATGGACTTCGAAGAAATCTGCTGCCCGGGGAAATCCTGGAGGAAATCTATACCATACACCGTCTGACCGGTGAGAAGATTTCCCATGTCGTTGTGATGGGAACCGGAGAACCGCTCGATAACTACGAGAATCTTCTGAAGTTTCTCAGAATGCTGACGGATGAGAACGGGCAGAATCTCTCCATGCGCAATGTAACCGTCAGCACCTGCGGAATGGTTCCTCGAATTTACGATCTTGCCAGAGAAAGGCTTTCCATTACGCTGGCACTTTCTCTTCATGCAACGACGGACGAACGGCGGAGGGAGATTATGCCCATCGCAAACACCTATACGATTTCGGAATGCATGGCGGCCTGCCGGTATTATTTTGAAGAGACGGGGAGACGCGTCACCTTTGAATACAGTCTGATTAAGGGCGTCAATGACAGCCTCCGTGATGCAAAAGAGCTTGCAGCGCTTGCCGGAAGCATTTCGGCACACATCAATCTGATTCCGGTGAATCCCGTGAGGGAACGCGACTATGAACAGCCGGACCTTTCTGCAGTCCAGGCTTTCCGGGCAAAACTTGAAAAACATGGAATAAATGTTAGTATTAGGAGAGTATTGGGGCGAGATATCGACGGTGCCTGCGGCCAGCTTCGGCACAGACACATTGAGATCTCCGGGTAGAACGAGCCCTTCGGGGAATGACGAGGAATCATCAGAATGCATTCTTTTTCTATTACCGACATTGGTATGAGAAGGAAAATGAATCAGGATTTTGTCTGCTCATCGGATGAGAGTGTCGGCAATCTGCCGAATTTATATCTTCTGGCAGATGGAATGGGCGGTCATAAGGCGGGGGATTTTGCCTCCCGTTTTACCGTGCGTGAAACCCTTCGGCTTGCAGCGGCAAACCGGAGCAGCAATCCGATTGAGATTCTTGGAGATGCGCTCCATGCAGTCAATCAGAATCTGCATCACACGGCGTCCGTGCGGGAGGATTTATCCGGCTGCGGAACCACCATTGTGGCAGCGACCATTGAGGGGGACGTTCTGCGCACTGCCAATGTAGGAGACAGCCGTCTGTATGTGATTGGCGGAGAAATCCGGCAGATTACGGTGGACCATTCCCTTGTGGAGGAAATGGTTCTTGCGGGAAGCCTCGATGCGAAGAAGGCCAGAACGCACCCTGATAAGAATGTGATTACAAGAGCGGTGGGAGCAGAGGAGTATCTGGACGTGGACTTTTTTACGACAAAGCTTCACGAAGGAGAGAAAATCCTGATGTGCTCTGACGGCCTGACGAATATGGTGGAGGATGAGCAGATTCTGCAGCTCATTCATGAAAAAGGAACATTGGAATCGAAGGCAAAGGCGCTGGTAGCTGCGGCCAACCGGAATGGTGGGACGGATAACATCTCGATCATTCTGATTGATGCGTTTGCCTGACAGGAGATTGCGGTATGGTGAAGATCGGCATGCTGATCGCGGATCGCTATGAGGTCCTTGAGAAAACAGGAACCGGCGGAATGTCCGTTGTATACAGAGCGAAGGACCATAAACTGAACCGAACCGTAGCCATTAAGGTACTGAAGCAGGAGTTTTCGGACAATGCGAATTTTGTCTCGAAATTCCGTGTGGAGGCCCAGGCGGCGGCCGGACTGATGCATCCAAACATTGTCAACGTTTATGACGTCGGCGAAGAGAAGGGCATGTACTACATTGTCATGGAGTACGTGGATGGCATCACACTGAAGAAGTACATCGAGAAGAAATCAAGACTGACGGTGAAGGAAGCCATCAGCATTGCCATTCAGGTTTCGATGGGACTTCAGGCGGCACACAACAATCATGTCATTCATCGTGACATCAAGCCGCAGAATATCATGATTTCCCGGGATGGAAAGGTGAAGGTGACGGATTTTGGCATTGCGAAGGCAGCCACCTCCAATACCATTACCTCCAACGTGATGGGATCGGTGCACTATACCTCGCCGGAGCAGGCAAGAGGCGGCTACTCAGACGAACGGAGCGATATCTATTCGCTCGGCATTACTTTGTTCGAGATGCTGACAGGACGCGTTCCCTTCAACGGTGAAACGACCGTTGCCATTGCCATTAAGCACATTCAGACGCCAATGCCTTCTCCGAGGGAGTTTGTTCCCGATATTCCGAGAAGCGTGGAACAGATTGTGCTGAAGTGCTGCGAGAAAAGCCCGGATCGGCGTTATCAGAACATGACGGAGCTGATTGCGGATCTGAAGCAGTCACTGATTCATCCGAACGCTGATTTTGTCAAGGTGATCAATCCGGACGAGGATGGTGCCACCAGAATGGCGAATCCTGTTGAGCAGTCGGAAATCCGCAGAAGATCCGGAACCGGTCCGCTGACGTATGAGGAGAATCTTCCGCAGGACGATGGTGCAGCGCGCCGCGAGAGCACTGCAGGAGAGCGCGGATATGCAAGGGAGCACTCGTATCCGCCGGCATATGAGGAGAATTTCCGGGAACAGAGAGATTCTCTGCCGGAGAATGATGCCTATTCCCAGAGGGGCCCAAGGGGCCGGATGGATGAGTATGATGACCGCGGCATGTATGAGGACAGATCCCGAAGATCCGGACGCGGGGAACGGATTGATGAGCCTCTCCGTAAGAATGTAAGAAATGAGTATGATGACCGGTATGATGATTACCGGGATGACGGGTACGGAAGAAGAAGGGAACGAAACGTTACGATTCTTTCGGTGGCTGCGGCTGTTCTGATCGGCGTTGTGATCATTCTGTTTGCTGCGAGCAAGATGGGACTTTTGTCTCCGGGAAAACCTTCGGAGAATGCGGCAACGGAATCTGCAGAGGGCGGAATTGTTCTGCCGGAGATGATCGGGAAGAATGCAGATGATGTGAAGAACAGTCTGAATTCGCTGGGACTGATTCCGGAGATTACCTACCAGGAATCCAAGGACTATGCTTCCGGGATTGTGATGTCTGCGGCACTGCAGGATGGAACGGTGGTCAATGAGGGAAGCCAGGTAGAAGCGGGCACCAACATTGTACTGACGGTCAGCACCGGACAGACCGGTGTGGAGGTTCCGAATGTCACCGGCATGACACAGGCAGAGGCCATTGCGAAGCTGAAGCAGAAGGGCTTTGACAGTATCAACAAGGCAGAAGGAACCAGCAATGAGGTAGATAAGGGAAAGGTCATTTCGCAGACTCCGGAGGGAGGAACGGTGGCCCCGGCAGATACTTCGGTTACGATTACGATCAGTACCGGAAAGGATACCACCGGACAGGTACAGGTGCCGAGCGTTACCGGTATTTCCAGAGAAGAAGCCATGGCGATTCTTGTGGAGAACAATCTGCAGCTTGGAACGACCTCGGAGGTTGAGACGGACGATCCGAACAAGGTTGGACTTGTGATTTCGCAGGACGTTCAGGAAGATACCTTTGCAGAGCCCGGAACAAAGGTAAATCTTACGATCGGAAAGGCTGCGAAGACGGAACCTTCCACCTATTCGTATTCAGCGGAGATTTCTGCGCCGACGCAGGAGGAAGCACCGGATTATGTGGCCGGATCGCAGGTATATGTTGTCATTATTACTGCAGACGGACAGACGCTTCTCAATACAACAACGACCGGATTCCCGCTTCCTGCAAGCTTTACCGGAATTACCAGTGCTACAGGAACGCTTCAGATGAGCTACTCATCAACTGCGGCGGATGCTGTAAACGGACAAAGAGTTGTCACAAGGCAGCTGACCTTCAGTCCGGAGAACTGATTTCGATGAAAAACGGGGAAACTGCATATGCCCGTAACGGGAAAAATTATCAAAAGCATTGCCGGCTTTTATGAGGTGTACAGCGGAGGAACCATTTACCGCTGCAGGGCAAAGGGCGTATTTCGCGCCCTGAAGCAAAAACCTCTTGTCGGAGACGATGTACAGATTGACATCACAGATACGGTCAGCGAGCCGAAGGAGGGAAATGTGATTGCACTCCTTCCAAGGAGAAATGATCTGATTCGTCCCAACGTGGCAAATGTGGATCAGGCGCTTTTACTGTTTGCGATTACCAATCCTGCTCCAAGCTGCAACATGCTGGATCGCTTTTTGATTTCCATGGAGCTTCGCGGAATTCCTGCCATTCTTTGCTTTAACAAGCAGGATATTGCGATTGCGGATCAGATCCGTGAGCTGAATGAGGTGTATGGAAATTGCGGCTGCCGTCTCCTGTTCATCAGCACCAGAAATCCGGAATCGATGGATGCGGTGCGGGAGGTTCTGCGGGGCAGAACAACGGTGGTCACCGGCCCCTCCGGCGCAGGAAAATCTTCGCTGATCAATTTTCTGTGCCCGGGGGCGAAGATGGAAACCGGCGAGCTCTCCAGAAAGATTGCGCGCGGCAAGAATACAACCCGTCACGTGGAACTCCTGTATGCAGGAGAGGATACCTTTCTTGTGGACACGCCGGGATTTACCTCGCTGTATCTCCAGGATGTGGAGGCGGATCATCTGAAGGATTATTATCCGGAGTTTACCCGTTATGCGAAAGACTGCAGATTTCAGGGCTGCAATCATCTGATGGAGCCTGACTGCGCAGTCAAGAAGGCTCTTCGGAACGGTGAAATCAGCAGAATTCGTTATACCAGCTATACGGAGATTTATGCGGAGCTGAAGGATCGGAAGGCGGTTTACCGATAGGACAGCGCCGGGACAGGAACAGATCACGGATAACGTTTTTTCTGAAAACGGAGGGGCATATGGCTTTCTCCGTTAAATTAAGGCATATGGAGGATATTTATTTATGAAGCTTGGTATCGTCGGACTTCCGAACGTCGGAAAGAGTACACTGTTTAATTCACTGACCAAGGCAGGAGCGGATGTTGCGAACTATCCGTTCTGTACCATTGATCCCAATGTGGGTGTGGTTGCGGTTCCGGATGAACGCATTAAAAAGCTTGGAGAAATGTATCATTCGAAGAAGATAACTCCTGCGGTCATCGAATTTGTTGATATTGCAGGCTTGGTAAAGGGCGCTTCCAAGGGAGAGGGACTCGGCAACCAGTTCCTGGCAAACATCCGTGAGTGTGATGCGATTGTGCATGTGGTTCGCTGCTTCGAGGATCCGAATGTCACGCATGTAGACGGCTCGGTGGATCCGGTCCGCGACATTGAGACCATTAATATGGAGCTGATCTTTGCAGATCTTGAGGTTCTGGAGAGAAGAATTTCCAAGGTTGCGAAGACGGCGCGCATGGATAAGGAGGCTGCAAAGGAGTTGGATTTCCTGAACCGGATCAAGGCACACCTGGAGGCCGGAGAGCCGGTCCTTACCATGCTGGAGGATCTGGAAGAGGAGGAAGAGAAGTATCTGAAGGAATACAGCCTTCTGACCTCCAAGCCGGTTATTTTCGCGTGCAACGTATCGGAGGATGACATTGCGGATGACGGAGCCTCCAATGAATTTGTAAAGGCAGTCCGCGAATATGCAAAGAAGACGGGGAGCGAGGTGTTTGCTCTCTGTGCCAAGATGGAAGCGGAAATCTCGGAGCTGGACGACGAAGAAAGACAGGTCTTCCTTGAGGATCTTGGCCTTACGGAATCTGGTCTGGACAAGCTGATCAAGGCCAGCTACCACACACTGGGACTGATGAGCTTCCTGACGGCGGGAGAAGACGAAACCAGAGCCTGGACCATCAAGATCGGAACCAAGGCACCTCAGGCAGCCGGCAAGATTCATTCGGATTTTGAACGCGGCTTCATCAAGGCAGAGGTTGTCAACTGGGAAGTTCTGCTGCAGGAAGGAAGCCTTGCCGCAGCAAGAGAAAAGGGCAAGGTCGGCATGGAAGGAAAGGACTATGTGGTCCGTGACGGCGATGTCATTCTTTTCCGGTTTAACGTGTAAAATCGGGGACAGCACCTGCGGATCGGATATGAGGAACCGAAATGTCGGATGAGAATTTAAGCAGCATACTGAATTTTCGGAGCTGGTCCAGAAACATCGGTGTTTCTGCACTGGAGCTTCTGATCCGTCTGGCGTTCTGCATTGCACTGTATTTTGCAATCGCCAGGATTCTCGGTAAAATTCTGAACGCACTGGATGGGCATCTGGAAAAACGAGGAACGGCGCCTACGGTAAGGCATTTCATGCATGCCCTGATTAAGGCGACGGTTCTTGGATTTACGATTGTGACCATGGTGATTCAGCTTCACATCGTGGAAGCTTCGAGCATTGCTGCGCTGGTTGCGGCGGCAGGTGTCGGAATTTCGCTGGCCGTACAGGGAGTTCTGTCCAACTTCGCAGGAGGCGTCCTTCTGCTTCTTCTGAAGCCGTTCAAAGAGGGCGATTTCATCACGGTAAAGGGTGAGAACGTGCAGGGCACCGTAGAGAAGATCGAGCTCTACTATACGACCATTTATACGCCGGAGAGGGAGAAGCTGGTAATCCCGAACTCTACACTGACCAATAAATCTGTTGTGAATTCCGGCTTGTCTTCCGGAGAAAAAAGGCTCTCCGTGACCGTTGGCGTTTCTTACCGGGAGGATATTCGCAGAGCGATGGCGGTCCTCGAGAGACTGATGGATGAGGAGCCGCGGATTCTCCCGCAGAATCGGAGAACCTATGTGGATTCCATGGGAGAGAGCAGTGTTGTGATCGGACTTCGCTGCCTTGTCAGTGTTCAGGATTATATGGATGTGCGCTGGGATATGCTTGAGAAAATTCGGCTTGCTTTTGCGGAGGAGAACATTGAAATTCCGTTTCATCAGCTGGATGTGCATCTGGTGCAGGAGGAGAGAAAACAGAAATGCCGGATATGATGAATCAAATGGATATCGCGTTTCCGAATCTGGGAATCTATCTTGAGAATGTTCCGCAGGCATTTTATATCGGCGATTTTCGCATTGCGCTGTACGGATGCATGATCGCACTTGGCATGATGCTGGGAATTCTGATGGCGGCACAGGTCGCGAAGAAAACCGGACAGTCTCCGGATACCTACTGGGATATTTCCGTATGGCTGATCATCTTCAGTCTGATCGGTGCCCGGATTTATTATGTCATTTTCTTCTGGGATGCCTATAAGGATAATCTGCTGCAGATATTCAACTTCCGCGCGGGAGGACTTGCCATCTACGGTGGTGTGATCGGCGGCATTCTCACAGCTTATGTGTACTGTCTGATCAAAAAGAAGTTCCTTCCGGAGATTCTGGATACGGCTGTATATGGTCTTCTGGTGGGACAGATCATCGGACGCTGGGGAAACTTCTTCAACCGTGAGGTCTTCGGCGGGTATACGGACGGCCTTCTGGCCATGCGGCTTCCGATCAGTATGGTTCGGGACCGCGATATCACACCGGAGCTTGCCGCTCACATTGCGGACGGCACCAATTACATTCAGGTGCATCCTACCTTTTTATATGAAGGTCTGTGGAATCTTGCTCTTTTGATTTTCCTGCTTCTGTTTCTGAAGCATCGCAGATTCAAGGGGGAAATTTTCTTACTGTATCTTGCCGGGTATGGAATCGGAAGAGCCTGGATTGAGGCAATCCGCACGGATCAGCTGTATATCGGAGGCACCTCTGTTCCGGTCAATATGGTCATGGGAATTGTTCTGGCGGCAGCTGCAATTCTTGCAATTGTTCTGATCAGCATCAGGAAGAAAAAAAACGAAAACGAGCAGGATACAGAGAAAAATGAATAAAAAGTGGGATTTCGTCCCACGATAAAGACAATAAAATCGACCGGGAAGCCGGGCTGTGGAGTACATCCGCAGCCCGGCTTCTTTTTTGCTGTCTTATGCCGGATTCGAGCACGGTAAAGTCTTGCGCGATCCCTGTCTGTGGGGTATGATTTACCTGTCTGGGGAGGAAAGTCCCAAATTTTACCCACAAAGTGGTAAGAAGTGGTAGAATAGAAACAAGTTACAGATGTTCCATTCATCGGTGAACGCCGTCTGCAGGCGGCAGGATAAGCGTAATGACGAAGACATTCTCGGGCGAATATCATCATTCTCTTGACACCAAGGGAAGACTGATTGTGCCGGCTAAGTTCAGAGAGATTCTCGGAAGCCGTTTCTGGATCGGAAAGGGCTTCGATCAGTGTCTTCAGATTTACGATGAAGAGGACTGGGAGGCATTTTCAAACAGCCTCAAGGCACTGCCGAAGAACTCGGACAAGGCGCGCAAGCTCGTCCGTTACTTCATGTCCGGAACGGTAGAGGTTGAGATTGACAAGCAGGGCAGAATCCTTCTTCCGGCTCAGCTTCGTGAGATCGCCGGAATCGATAAGAACGTCGTGTTCGTCGGAATGGGAACAAGAGGAGAGCTCTGGAGCGAGGAAGCATACAACGCTTACGAGACAGAGACTACGACAGAAGAGATCAACAGCATTTCGGAAGAGCTGCTCGACAGCGGATTCCAGATTTAAGGCAGAGAACAGATGGAATTTCAGCACATACCGGTCCTTTTTCAGGAAGTGATCGAGAATCTGAATATACAGCCTTCCGGCATTTATGTGGACGGAACACTTGGAGGCGCGGGCCACAGCTTTGAAATTGCGACCCGGCTTACCGAAGGCGGACGATTGATCGGAATCGATCAGGACAAAGACGCAATTGCAGCTGCGTCGAAGCGCCTCGAAGTGTTCCGCGACAGGGTCACGATTGTCCATGACAATTACGAACATATTCCTGAGGTTCTGCAGGAGCTCGGCGTGGAAAGGGTAAACGGCATTCTTCTGGATATCGGCGTTTCCTCTTATCAGCTGGACAATCCGGAACGCGGCTTTTCCTATAACTACGATGAGCCGCTGGACATGAGAATGGATCAGGAGAGCCCGGTGAAGGCATCGGACATTCTCAACGGATGGAGTCAGGAGGAATTGCTTCGGATCATTCGGGATTACGGAGAGGAACGATATGCTTCCGCCATTGCCAGAAACATCGTAAAGGAAAGAGAAATCAAACCTCTGGAAACGACGGGAGATCTTGCGAGGGTCATTCGGGCAAGCGTTCCGATGAAGATGCAGGAGAAGTTCGGAAATCCCTGCAAGAGAACCTTCCAGGCGGTGCGGATCGCCTGCAATCGGGAGCTGGATGTGCTTCAGGATTCCATTGACAGCCTGATTGATCTCCTGGTTCCGGGAGGAAGACTTTGCATCATCACCTTCCACTCCCTGGAGGACCGCATCGTCAAGAATGCCTTTAAGAGAAATGAGAATCCGTGTATCTGCCCGCCGGAATTTCCGGTGTGTGTGTGTGGAAAGAAATCCAAAGGGAAGGTAATCACAAGAAAGCCGATTGTTCCTTCCGAAGAAGAACTGGAAAGAAACAAACGGGCGGCAAGCTCCAAACTCCGTGTATTCGAACGGAGGTAAGATCGGAGGAACCTATGTCAAACAGAAATTATAATCGCGGATATGCGGCAAGACCCTCGGGGAGAACCCATACAGGCGGAAACCGGTCCTATGGAAATGAGCATGGAACCGGGAAGTCCCGTTATGCGGCAGACCGGTATGAATATTGGTACGGATCGGAGGCCCCCGTGCTGGAGCCCTGGGAAGAAGAGCCGCAGCCGGCCCGCCGCATGCCTTCGAAGCACGGCAAAACAGGAGCACAGAACCGAAGCCGCGCAAAGCATAAAAATCTCATGAATCCGGCTCTGATCGTGTTTATGGTCGGAGTTTTGTGTCTGATGGCCTTTTTTCTGATAGAATATATCCGACTTCAGTCCGAGGTGACCGGAACGGTAACAGAGATTGCGAAGCTGGAGACACAGCTTTCCAGCCTGAAAAGCGACAACGATGAAACGTTGAATGAGATTGATTCCTCCATTAACCTCGACGACATCAAGTACCGTGCGATCGCACAGCTTGGAATGACCTATGCAAAAGAGGACCAGATCGTAACCTATGACGGCGGATCGGGCGACTATGTACGGCAGGTGTCGGAGCTGAAGAATTAACGAAAGAAAGATTGCTGCATGACAGGAAACAGACGCCCGGGCGGCGGGAACAACGGAAACGGTTGGAATGGCCGCAGACATAAAAGAGGTCCGAGAAGATTCAATCACAAAATGCAGGTGAAGCTGGTAGTGCTGTTTATTGCGGTGCTGCTGGCTTTTGCTGGGCTGATCCTGCGCCTTTTCGTGATTAACCGGAACAACGGAAACGAGTACAAGAAGCAGGTGCTTTCCCAGAGATCCTATGATTCCCGGGAAATTCCATACAAGAGAGGAAGCATCACCGATCGGAACGGAACGGTGCTTGCGACCAGCGAGCTGATTTATAATGTCATTGTGGATGCCTATCAGATGAACAACGGTCCGCAGAATGAGGATGGGGTCAGCTCTTACCTGAATCCGACGCTTGACGCCTGTGAGAGACTTGGACTGGACCGAAGCACCATCGAGCAATACATCCATGACAATCCGGATTCGCGCTATTACATTGCCCGCAAGGGGTTGACGTACGAAGAGAAGACGGCGTACGAAAAAGAAATCTCGGATGCTGCAGAGCGGGTATCCAACATCAAAAAGGAAATTCAGGCCGAGAAATCCGGTGCCGCAGATGAGTCCAAGCTGGAGAATCTGAATACCCAGCTGCAGGATGCCCAGAAGGTGAATGAGGAGTATCAGAATATCCAGGGAATCTGGTTTGAGGCTTCCTATACCAGATCTTATCCGAACGGAACGCTGCTGTCCCATGCACTTGGCTTTTCCGGAACGAATAACGAAGGTGCGTTTGGACTGGAGGAATATTACAACGACACACTGAACGGAACGCCGGGGCGTGAGTACGGATATCTGAACGATTCCTCGAATCTGGAGCGAACGGTGATTGACGCAGAAGACGGGGACAACCTGGTTTCTACGGTGGACACCAACGTCCAGAGCATCGTTGAGAAATATCTCCAGGAGTTTATGGAGGAATATAAGGACGGCGATTACCATCAGGGCTACGGAGCGCGGAATGTCGGCTGCATCATCCAGGATGTCAACAACGGAAATATTCTGGCCATGGCCAGCTATCCGACCTTTGATCCGAACGATCCCTACAACACAGATCTACTGACCGGACTTCCGGTCCTGACCAAAGAGGATGCTCCCACCTATGAGTATCTGACGCAGGAAGATGTGGACGCCATTACAAAGGACAATAAGCAGATGTCCCGCTACCTGTATTCGCTGTGGAATAATTTCTGTATTTCCACCTACTATGAGCCGGGCTCCACGGCAAAGCCCTTTACGATGGCAGCCGGGCTGGAATCCGGGAAGCTGACGGGAGAGGAAACCTATTACTGCGGCGGATCACTGACGGTAGACGGATGGGAGATCAACTGCCACAATACGGACGGCGATGGAATGCTCACCATCAATCAGGCCATCGAGCGCTCCTGCAATGTGGCACTGATGGATATGGCGCTTGCAACCGGAGAAGAGACCTTCTGCAAGTTCCAGAGGATTTTCAACTTCGGACTGAAGACCAACATCGATCTTGCGAAGGAGGTCCGGACAGACGGCCTGGTTCATTCCGCAGATAAAATGGCAGACGTCGACCTTGCAACGAATTCCTTCGGGCAGAATTTCGATGTGACCATGATTCAGATGATTACGGGCTTTTCTTCTCTGATCAATGGAGGCTATTATTATGAGCCCCACATGGTCAGCAAGATTACAAGTGCAAGCGGTGCGACGGTTGCCAATATTGAGCCGAGACTTCTGAAACGGACCGTTTCGGAGAGCACCAGTGCAAAGATCCGTGAAGCCTGCCTGCAGGTTGTGGCAGGTGCAAACGGAACCGGTAAAACAGCAAGGCCTGCCGGCTATATGATCGGAGGAAAGACCGGAACCGCGGAGACGATTTCGGATGATCCGGATAAACCGCGTGATCGAACCAATTACGTGGTTTCCTTCATGGGCTATGCGCCTGCGGATGATCCGCAGATTGCAATCTATGTCGTTGTCGACCGTGTCAATCACTATCCTCAGGATGATGCGAAGTACGCAACGAGAATTGTCCGCAAGGTTTTGACAGAGGTTCTGCCGTATCTTGGCATTTATATGACGGAAGAGCTCTCTGAAGAGGAGCAGAAGGAGCTGGAGGAGCTGAACCTGTCGAATACGCTGGCCTACGGCGCAACGAATTACGACAAGATTCCAAATCCCATTGTCTGCGACATTGATACAAACGGAGATGGGACGCCGGATGCGGTGGATGCCAATGGAGACGGAACTCCGGATACTCCGCTGGATACGAACGGAGACAGCGTAACCGATGCCGTCGATACGAACGGAGACGGTAAGGCAGATCTTTACGATACCGATAACGACGGGGTGGTGGATTCCGAAAGCCCGAAAGAAGGGCAGGTGGATCTTACACAGGAAACGGGAACCGGAGATCAGCCATGGAAGTCCTATGCAGTGGATCCTGAGACCGGGTATTATGTGAATCCGTCCAATGGGAACCTGATTGATCCGGATACCGGATATGAGTACAGCGCATCGTCACTGCCGGAGAACATCGGAACCGGAAAGGCTTCTGTGAAGGCGGGAACCGCCGCAGATTCTGATAACGACAGTGAAAACGATAAGCCGGAAGAAACAGAGGCTGCAGAATAAGGAGGCAGGAAAATGAGCCATGCTGTGTTTATGAATATCACAATACCGATGCTGATTGCATTTGCAATTTCTGCAATCACCGGAAAATTTCTGATTCCGGCATTGATCCGAATGAAAGCGCAGCAGACGGAGCGCGATGACGGACCGAAGAGTCATCTGACCAAAACCGGGACGCCGAATATGGGCGGACTTATGATTCTGGCAGGACTCCTGGTTTCGTGTCTTGTTTTTGCCATCCGGGATCCGGAGGTTCTCCCTGTGCTGTTTCTGACACTTGGCTTCGGGCTTGTCGGTTTCATCGATGATTTTCTGAAGGTGAAGAAAAGAAGCAGCGACGGTCTTTCCGTGAAGCAGAAGATGGCGCTCCAGATCGTGATTTCCATTGTATTCGGGCTGATTCTGGTGCATTTCAATGAGATCGATCTTTCCATGAAGGTTCCTTTCGCATTCGGTGTCGTGGTGGATTTTGGAATTCTCAGTTTCCCTGCGCTTGTATTCATTGCGATTGCGACCGTGAACGGAACAAACTTTACGGATGGCGTGGACGGCCTCTCTACCTGCGTCACCATCGCAGTTGCATTGTTCTTTACCATTGCGGCGGTGTTTGACGGGAACGATGTCTGCGCGGCAGGCGGTGCGATGATCGGAGCGCTTCTTGGCTTTCTTCTTTACAATGCTCACCCGGCAAAGGTATTCATGGGAGATACCGGATCACTTGCGCTGGGCGGATTTGTTGTAGGGATGGCATATACGCTGCAGCTTCCCCTGTTCATTCCGATTGTCGGCTTTATTTATCTGCTGGAGGTGGTATCGGTGATCCTGCAGGTTGCCTATTTCAAAAAGACACATGGAAAACGGCTGCTCCGCATGGCGCCGATCCATCATCATTTTGAACTCGGCGGCTACAGCGAGGTGCAGGTGGTTGCTTTGTTTACGATCATTACCACGCTTCTTGGCGCGGTTGCACTTCTCGGACTCTGGTAATTGATGAAAGGACTTGTATGGCACAAGGCAGAAACGGAAAAACTGCACATGGAACACCGCGCAGCAATTCTGCCGTGAATTCGCAGGGACGCAGAAAATCACAGTCTTATGCAGCGGCTTCCTCGGGAAACAGCCGGAAGCTGTACCGCGTACGTACCAAAAAGGCACAGCCGACGCAGGATTACACCTTTTTGTTTATTGTCCTGTTCTTTCTGATGTTCGGCCTCGTGATGCTGTATTCCACCAGCTCCTATAAGGCGGGCCTGGAGTACGGAGATACCGCATACTATCTGAAACGCCAGGGGTTTTCCTCGGTACTCGGCCTCATCGGAATGGTGGTGATTTCCGAAATTCCGTTGAAATTCTGGAAGAAGATTTACATGTTCCTGTATGCGTTTTCGCTTGGAATGCTGCTTCTGATCATTCCGTTCGGGACGCTTGCAAACGGCGCCAAGCGTTGGATTTACATCGGCCCGATTTCGGTTCAGCCTGCAGAAATTTCCAAGTTTGCAGTGATCATTCTCACAGCGATCAGGCTAAGCAGAATTCCGCCAAAGGCGCTGCAGACAAGAAAGGGAATTGCAACCATTCTTGCTCCCGCTTTTCTGGAAGCGGGCATGATCTATGTCATCACCAAAAACCTCAGCTCGGCAATTATCGTGATGGTCATTGCCATTGGGATGCTTTTTGTGACGGCGGAGGATTACCGCAGATATTTTGTCTCTGCCGGGATTGTCCTTGCAGCCGCTCTCAGTGTTGTGCTCTGGGTCAAGAAGACCGGCGGATCAGGCGGGACCTTCCGTCTTCACCGCATTCAGGTGTGGCTGGATCCTGCCGCCGATACAGATGGAACGGGATTCCAGGTGCTGCAGGGGCTGTACGGCATTGGCTCCGGAGGTGTTTTCGGCAAAGGACTCGGACAGAGTATGCAGAAGCTTGGGTTTCTTCCGGAGGCGCAGAACGATATGATCTTTTCCATTATCTGTGAGGAGCTTGGACTGTTCGGCGCGATTTCGATCATCGTTCTGTTCATTATCATGTGCTGGAGAATGATGGTGGTTGCAACACATGCCAGCGATCTCTTCGGATCTCTGATCACCGTCGGCGTCATGATTCATATCGCGGTTCAGGTCATTCTGAACATCGCGGTAGTGACCAAAGTCCTTCCGAATACAGGTGTGACGCTGCCGTTTTTCTCATACGGAGGTTCTGCAATCATGATTCTTCTGGCAGAAATCGGCCTTGTACTCAATGTGGCGAAGCACAGCCAGCAGGGAGATGCGGCATGAGAATGACGCGGGAGGATTATGACGACGCAAGCCTGTATATTCAGGATCAGATGCGTCAGAGGCGTAACCGCCTTCGATTGATTTTTGTTCTGATACTGGGAATTTTACTGGCGCTTGTGCTGTTTTTTCTTACTTACTTCAGAGTCCGGTATGTCACGGTAGAGGGCAGTACGCATTACACGGACGAAGAGGTGGAACAGCTGGCAATGGGAGGCTTTCTTGGCAGCAACTCGATGGTTCTTTCCTGGCGCTACAAGAATCACACGGTTCAGGACGTTCCGTTTGTGGAATCGATGGATGTGAATGTTGTTTCCCATGACAGTATCCGGATTACCGTGTATGAGAAATCACTGGCGGGCTATGTCACCTACCTGGGAAGATATCTGTATTTTGACCGGAATGGCATGGTGGTGGAATCCTCTTCGGAGAAGATCGATGACGTGCCGGAGGTGACGGGGCTTTCCTTTGATCACATTGTTCTGCACGAGAGCCTGCCGGTTTCGGATGATACGATTTTTTCCAGACTTCTTGTGACCACACAGCTTCTTGGCAAATATGGTCTTTCCGCAGACCGGATTTATGTCGGGAACAGCGGGAAGCTCAGTGTGTATTTCGGCGGCGTGTGCGCAAATCTCGGCGAGGATCGGTACATGGATGAAAAAATATCCAATCTTTCGAGAATTCTGCCGTCACTGGAAGGAAAGAGCGGTACGCTTGAAATGGCGGAATTTACACCGGATACCGGGATGGTGACGTTCACGGAAAAAAAGTAAAAACATGCGGAACAAACCGCTTATTCATTGATTATTCTGGGATTCAATTGTATATTAAATGATGTGTAATTGTTTCAAACTGTATCCGGCGTTTTCTTTTCGGATGCAGGAATATACAAAAGAATTTTCCTGAGTAAATACCGATGCTGTTCATCGGATATATCGTTGCAGTTGGGATAGGATAATTGAAGATTATTATGGATAAGGAGGCACTACCGTGCTGGAGATTAAAACAGACGAAAACGAAACCGCTTGCAGAATTATCGTCGTAGGTGTTGGCGGAGCCGGCAATAACGCCGTAAACCGGATGGTGGAAGAGGAAATCTGCGGAGTAGAATTCATCGGTGTGAACACGGATGTACAGGCTCTGCAGCGCTGCAAGGCACCGAAGCTTCTCCAGATCGGAGCAAAGCTGACAAGAGGCCTGGGAGCAGGAGCCAATCCTGAGGTCGGCAAGAAAGCTGCAGAAGAGAGCGCGGAAGAAATTACGGCTGCACTGAAGGGCGCAGACATGGTTTTTGTTACCTGCGGAATGGGCGGCGGAACCGGAACCGGTGCGGCACCTGTCGTTGCGAAGCTTGCAAAGGAGCAGGGAATCCTGACCGTAGGCGTTGTGACAAAGCCGTTCAGCTTTGAGGCAAGAGCCAGAATGCAGAAGGCAATGTCCGGCATTGAGAACATCACGCCGAATGTGGATACGCTGATTGTCATTCCGAATGATCGTCTTCTGGATATCATGGATCGCAGAACAACGCTCCCGGATGCTCTCCGGAAGGCAGATGAGGTCCTTCAGCAGGCTGTTCAGGGAATTACAGACCTGATCAACGTTCCGTCGATCATCAATCTGGATTTTGCGGACGTGCAGACAGTCATGCGGGAGAAGGGAATTGCTCATGTCGGTATCGGAAGCGGCAAGGGCGATGACAAGGCAACCGATGCAGTCAAGATGGCAGTAGAGTCTCCGCTGCTTGAAACCTCCATTGACGGTGCGACTGACGTTATTCTCAATATTTCCGGCGACATTTCTCTGTTTGATGCAAACGATGCAGCTTCCTATATCCGTGACATCACAGGAGATGATATCAACGTTATCTTCGGTGCGAAGTACGATGAGTCCAATTCGGACAGCTGCAATGTTACTGTGATTGCAACCGGAATCGGCCAGCGCCAGCCGGCTAAGAAGGAAGAGCCGGAGGAGCAGCAGAATCCGTTTACACGGAAGCCGTTCACACCGAACCCGAATTTCCAGGGCACGCAGGGAGCAAACGGCTATCAGGCGAATCCTTACCTTCAGCAGAATGCGCAGAATGCAGGTCAGCGCCAGGGCTTTGTTCAGAACGGACAGCCCGGAATGCCGAATTACGGAGCACAGTATGGCGCAGCTCAGCCGGCAAATCCTGCTTACAATGCTCCGTCCCAGGGCGGATATGGACAGCAGCCGGGGGCAGGTCAGGGGTATCCTCAGACCGGTGCGCCGCAGCCGGCTCAGCCCAGATATCAGGCGCCGCAGTATCATTTTAATCCCGGCAGCATTCACACCGGGGATACGCAGAACATCGTGATTCCGTCTTTCCTTTCCCGTAAGGACAACAACGATGACAATGCATAAGGGATTCTTCAGATGATTGTGTTCACGGACAGAGAGCTGGAATTTCTGCAGAAGGAATTTGACCTGTCTGCGGAGAATATCGCGGCATTATCGGAAGATGAATGGATGGAGATCGCGGATCAGTGCTTCGACATTGAACTGGAGGGAGATCTGTCCGATGGCAGTAAAATGCCGGATCGCTGCGGAATTGCGGCGGGAATCATGGATAAGCTTGCACAGCTCTGAGAAGGTGCTGTATAATCCCATCTTTGGTAGCAAAAGAGGCTGAAAGCCCTGAAAAAACAGGCTTCCAGCCTCTTTTTACGCATCAAAAATGTGTACAAAGCATCTTAAATACGCCCATGAAATGTGCGAAGCAGATTGATAATCGTCCATGTTTTGTGCATAATGGGGCAGAAAACTCATGCTGGAGAGTGATTCGGATGTATTTGAAAAGAAAAGTAGATGCTTTCTTAGAGGAATGGAAAGCAGATAAAAACAGAAAGCCCCTTATTGTCAAGGGGAGCCGTCAAATAGGCAAAACGGAATCGATCCTGCATTTTGCTGCCGATCATTACGAAAATGTGATCGAGATCAATTTTGTCCGTGATGAGAAATACAAAGGAATCATCACTGACGGATATGAAGCTGCTGACATTATCAAGAACATTTCACTCATTGACCCGACAAAGAAGTTTGTGCCCGAAAAGACGCTGGTCTTCTTCGACGAGATTACGGAGTTTCCGGAAATTGCAACATCGCTCAAGTTCTTCTGCATAGATGGGCGGTTTGATGTGATTTGCAGTGGATCAATGCTGGGAGTCAATTACAAGAAGATCGAAAGCAACAGCGTAGGGTATAAAAAAGACTATGAGATGTTTTCGATGGATTTCGAGGAGTTCTTGTGGGCAAAGGGCTATGGAGATGACACGGTAGAAAACCTGCTTTCTCACATGAAGGGATTCACGCCTTTCAGTGAGTTGGAGATGAATGTCTTCCATTCGCTGTTTCTGGATTACAATATCCTTGGCGGAATGCCTGCTGTCGTCGCGGAGTATATCGAGCGAAACACCTTTGAGGGATCGCTTGATACGCAGAAGCAGCTAATAGCGGACTATAAAGAAGATATCCGCAAGTATGCCACCGGAATCGATCAAACAAGAATTATCAATGTGTTCAACCGGGTCGCGCCGCAGCTTGCAAGGGAAAACAAAAAATTCCAGATTTCCAAGGTGGCATCCGGTGCAAGATTCCGGGATTATCGAGGATGCGCGGAGTGGCTTTCGGATGCAGGTATGGTCAACATCTGTTACTGCATGGAGTTTCCGGAACTGCCATTGGGAGGCAATTACGAGCCTGACACATTCAAGCTGTATTTTGCGGATACGGGTCTTTTGGTATCCATGCTGGATGATGAATCGCAGGAGGATTTAAGAGCCAATAAGAACCTGGGTGTTTATAAGGGAGCCCTCTATGAGAACATGGTAGGAGAAGCTCTCATCAAGCAAGGATATAAGCTGTTCTATTACAAAAAAGAGAATTCCACTCTGGAAGCTGATTTCTTCATTCGTTCAGCCGCATCCTTGATACCTGTTGAAGTGAAGGCGAAAAGTGGGCGGGCAAAATCAATGAAAACATTGATTACCTCTGATCACTACCCGGATATCAGATATGGAATTAAGTTCTCAAAGAACAATATTGGGCACGAGGATAAGATATACACCTTTCCGTACTTCTGCACATTTTTGCTGAAAAGATTTATGCTTGGCTTTCACGCTGAAGAAGAAGCGGAATAACAAAGACAGCATGGGGAAGGTGATTTATAACGTCTTAGCTGTCAAAGATCCGGAAATTGCGGCAGGAATCATGGATAAGCTTGCACAGCTCTGAGAAGGTGCTGTATAATAACGCCTGACAAAATTCATATCAGTTAATGCAGAGTAGGAACAAATGCGTTGGTCTGTGTCGGAAATGGATTCCGGAGAGACCTGTAGTGCTGCGGGAACAGGGAGTTGTCTCGCGGACGAAAGACAGCGATGCTGTCTACGGTGTTGGTTCCGCATCCCGCTGCTGCATAGGATGAGTGCGGACCTTCACCTCCTCTGTGCGGTACGGAATACCTGCGCAGAGGAGGTATTTTTATGGAAAAAAAGACAAACGACAACCAGAAGCCGGCCAATATCTGGGTCAGCTCCGCAAGAGAGTTCGGACAGCTGCGGAATATCGTGTTCTGCGGTGTGATGGGAGCGTTATCCATTGTCCTGAGCTTTGTCGGATCAATCCGGATCAATCCCTATATGAAGATCGGCGTTTCGGAAATTCCGAATCTGATGATTGACTATCTGATGGGACCTGTTGTGGGTGGCGTATTCGGTGCCGTCATGGATTTTCTGAAGTTTCTCATTCATCCGGATGGTTCCTTTTTCCCTGGATTTTCACTCAGCGCTGCTGTTGCAGCAGTGATCTTCGGTATTTTTTTATATAAGAAGATTACATTCTGGAGACTGCTTATTTCGGAAATTCTGGTGAAGCTGATTGTGAACATCGGCATGAATACCCTGTGGCTGGATATGCTGTATGGGAAGGGCTTCCTTGCAATTCTTCCGCACCGGATCGTCTCCAATCTGATCCAACTCCCGATTGATGTGATTGTGCTGTTTGCAGTCCTTTCTGCGGTGGAGAAGGGAGCAAAGAAGTACTGGGTCAATCAGGAGTAACGACTGGGAAGAACCGGTTTCTTATCGGAATTCTTGTGTAGACATTTTGCGGACAATGGTGCTATACTCATCATTGTTCGTAAATAAGGGGATGTAGCTCAGCTGGGAGAGCGCCAGGTTCGCAATCTGGAGGTCGCGGGTTCGATCCCCGTCATCTCCATTCCCGGAAAGCTTTGTATTTTCAAGGCTTTCCGGCTTTTTTTATGTCTGGAATTTGTACGAAAGCTGTAGGGAAAATAGAATTTGCATGCTAGTTGTATACCAGAAAAGCCAGATAGAGATGAATCCGGGCGGTTGAAATAATCTTTGTGGAACAAAAGAGCCAGATAGAGATGAATCCAGACGGCCGAAATAATCTCTGTGGTACAGAAAAGCCAGATAGAGATGCATTCAGCCGGTCGAAATAATCCCTGTGGAACAAAAGAGCAAGATAGAGATGCATCTGATCGGCCGAAATAATCTCTGTGGGGCAAAAGAGCCAGATAGAGATGCATCCGGGCGGCCGAAATAATCCCTGTGGAATAGAAAAGCCAGATAGAGATGAATCCGGGCGGTTGAAATAATCTCTGTGGAACAGAAAAGCCAGATAGAGATGCATTCAGCCGGTCGAAATAATCCCTGTGGTACAGAAAAGCCAGGCAGAGATGCTGATCAATTCAAGTCGCCGAAGGCCTGGAAGAAATCATCCTGAAAGCAATCGAGCAGGGGGATTTTTTTACGATTAATTCTGCATGCGGGTGCGCATTTCACGGGGGCTTTCGCCGGTCAGCTTGCGAAACTGGCGGTTGAAGCTCGAAAGGGACATGTATCCCACCTGGCTGCAGACATCCAGCACCGGCATGCAGCTCGCTGGTCATCATCTGGATCAATGCCATAATGTCACGGCCCTCAGTGGTAGATGGGTCCAGAATGGGAGCGCCCATATAGAAAATATGAATTTTCCGTGAAGCCTCTTTCTTTTTCAAAGATACGCACTATACTGTACTAGTACAAATAATACAGATGAATGCGAGTCCCTTTCCGGCAGATGGGTGTGAAAACCCGGGCCGGTAATGGGAAGAATTTGAAAGGAGTGTACCATGATGAGAAAGAAGATTCTGACAGGAAAACTGGCGGCGGTCATGACTGCTGCAGCACTGATGGCAGCGGCAACTGCATGCTCTGCAGGAACAAATGCAGCGCCTGCAGAAGGATCGACGGAAGCCGTGACGGAGGCAGCGCCTGCAGAGGAATCCACGGAAGCTGTGACAGAGGCAGCTGCGGATGCTTCTGCAAATACGGAAGACAACGTGACAACAGAGGAAGCGGGGACAACGGAAACAACAGAGTCTGCAGAAAATGCCGGAGATTCCGGCACATTACGCTGGGAGAACATCAGCAGGAGTGCAGATACGAAGCTGAAGCTGTCTGTCACGGACAAAGAGCTTGAAGAAGCAAGTGAGAACACCGATCTTCCGTTTTCTACCAGAATCCAGTATGTCAAGGTGGACGAGAGCGGCTATGACGCGCTGCAAAAGGCCCTTGACAAGGACAATGCAGACAGCCTGGAGCTTGCAAAAGAGGAGTATTCGTACAATGCCGAGGATCTGAAGAATATGGTGGAGGAAAATGAATCGGCGGCTGTTCCCTTTGCGCTGGAAAGCACGGTTCTGAAAAAGCGTGCGGATGACAAGGTGGTCAGCTATCTTCGTGAGAGCTACAGCCAGCTTGGCGGAGCGCATCCGTCCACATTTTTTGCCGGAAAGAATTACGACACGAAGACCGGCAGTGAGCTGACACTTCAGGATGTTGTGGCAAACTATGACGACGTCTATCAGTATGTGCTGGATGAGCTTGCGAAAAATGAGAAGCAGCCGGAGAACGAGAACTGCTATTTTGATGGGTATGAGGATACCGTGAAGGAGATGTTTTACGGAAACTCCGACTCTGAAAGTGCAGTGACAGACGCAAACAGTGAGGAGACAGGGCTTTACCCGATGCCTGCTTCTTCCGTCCAGTGGTATCTGGGAGATGACGGTCTGAACATTCTGTTCAACGACTACGACATTGCTCCCTACGCCTATGGTCCGTCGCTTGTCACCATTCCCTATGACAGCGGATTGATTGTCAGCGAATATGCAGAATAATTTCAGAAATCTGCCGGAGGTCCTCTCACTGCAAACGGTGAGAGGACCTTTTTCGCATTGAAACAGGAGAATAACATACCGCTTGACAAATGAATTGCACACGCTGCGTGGTTGCGCTCCAAAAAATTTCAACAGGTCTTGACAAGTAACCAATCGGTAACTATAACTATAGTTACCGATTGGTTACTTCGATGATCGTTTTATCTCCAGAATAGAATCCGGTTATAGAAAGTCAGGAGCATCATGATGAAAGAAGCCACAAAAGAAAAGCAATGCCAAACAGCCAGACGCAAAGACGCAGTGCTGATCGCAAAGCCGATCATGTACTGCGTCTTATTTGTGAGAGGAGCAGTGAGAATGAAACTTTATTTTGGAAACGCCGTCACTACGGTGACAACCTTGATGATCCTTGCCCTGCTAGGCTTTATCGACTGGTCGGTTTTCAACCGCGCAGTTATTCCGTATTGGGGACGCAGAAGTGTGCTTCTGCTTGTTTTCGGACTTGTGGTCTGCTGCTTTGCAGCGGCGCGGGACAGCTTGGATAAGACGATTCAGCATACCATTGACGGAAGCTGCGCACCGGGGCTGTTCCCTCTGGTCAGCATTCCCACTATCGTCGGCTGCGTTGGCGCGTTGCTGATCATCATTGCCGCCATTGCCACGCCGATTGCCAAAACGCAAAAGATGCGCGAGGTTTGGTTCTATGTGATGTCGAGTGGTGCAGTGCTGAAAATCGTGACGATGGAGATCGCACGAATTATTCTCTGAGGAAAAAACAGAATGAAAGATTTAATAGTATATGTTCATGGAAAGGGCGGTTCGGCGCAGGAAGCCGAGAACTATAAATCTCTATTTCCGAAGGACGAGTTGATCGGGTTTGATTATCATTCCCAAACACCATGGGAAGCAAAGAAAGAGTTTTTCGCGTTTTTTACCGAGCAAAGAAACCGGTACGATCACCTAACCTTGGTTGCAAACAGTATCGGCGCTTTCTTTGCGCTGTCCTCATTGGATGAAACGCTGATTGACCAGGCGTATTTCATCTCTCCAATCGTGGATATGGAGAACTTGATATGCAATATGATGCAATGGTCGAATGTGACCGAACAGGAGCTTGCTGAGAAACGGGAAATCGCCACGAATTTAGGAGAAGCGCTGTCATGGGAGTATCTTTGCTATGTGCGGCAGCATCCGATGATCTGGAATGTCCCCACCTGTATTCTCTACGGCGAGCATGACAATCTGACATCAATCGAAACGATATCCGCATTTGCAGTCCAGCACCATGCTGATCTGACCATCATGCCCGGTGGCGAGCATTGGTTCCATACCGAGGAACAGATGCAGTTTCTGGATCAATGGATCAGGGAACGCAGCTTAAAAGATGTCTGCGGCTGAAGATACTTAACGGCGTGAATGATGAAACAAGAATAAAAGTAAGTGGGAGGGAGTGGGAATGGAGCTTCAGGAACTGCACTCATACATTCACCTGTTTTGCAGTCGAACAATGTAGAAAGTGGTGTAAGTACAATGGCGTCAAGTAAAGAGTATCTTCATTTCATCTTAAAACAGCTATCCGGTTTGGACGAGGTTTCATACCGGCCTATGATGGGAGAATATATCCTCTATTACCGCGGTAAAATCATCGGAGGAATTTATGATGATCGGTTGCTTGTAAAGAAAACGAGATCCGCTCTGGAACTTATGCCTGCGGCAATTTGTGAGCTCCCGTATGAGGGAACGAAAGAAATGCTGCTGGTAGATGAAGTAGATAGCAAAGAGTTTCTTACAGAGCTGTTTGAGGCAATGTACGATGAATTACCATTAGCAAAACAAAAACGAAAGAATAGCGGAATGCGGTAGAAACCGCATTCACGGAAGTGAGGAACGCGGCGATGAAAAATATGAAAAGAATTGCACTTATTATTACTTTATGGATGGTGTGTCATCTCACAGCCTGCAGCTCAGTTACACAGGAACCGTCTATGACTGCAGACCAGTCGGATCAGGCTTTCGCGACATCTGTGGAGAGCACTACGGCTACGGTTTCAGCTTCGACTTTCGGTGAAACGGCTTACCAGGAAATACTTACAACATATGCTAATGCATTGAATGAGAAATGGGACGGCAGTTCTTTAATGAAGAGCAATATTGACACGCTGCTGTTGGATTGCTATGGGGATGCTTCTTTGGAAAACGTCGGCTATGCTGTCATCGACCTGGATGATGATGGGACTGAGGAACTGGTGATCGGTACAACGGAGCGCCTTTCGGATGAGTTCTATGGAAAACTGATCCTCGCTCTGTACACACGGAATGGAGAAGGCACCATGAGTACAGTGTTTCAAAGCATGGCCCGTGACCGTTATTACTACACCGGGGAGAATCAATTTGCCAATCTCGGTTCCAGTGGTGCAGACGACAGTGTGAACATTACAGTGAAGTATGCGGGCGGCACGCTGACCGATACAGGACTTGTCACAGATCCCGCCGATTATGTCCAGATAGAGCTGACACCCATGAGTCAGTGGGTACAGACGATTGGATTGCAGGAGGGAGAGCAGACAACGTCAGAATTGCAACTTCCCATTCTGGATGATATTGACCAAAACACCACATTGGGAACGGCGGGCTCCTTTATGTCGGCGGTACAGTCCGCAGTAAAGCTGTTGGACTGGGGAATCAATACAGGGCTTGATCCGGAAGAAGTCAGAGCGGCAACGGTTGCCTGGATGGCTGATCGGGGAAATGATGAACAGGTCGCATTTGCAGAAAAACTTTCGCTGGTGGATGAGGCTTATCAAAAGCTGCGGACCAGCGAAGCAGAGACATTGCTATCCTCAGCCGGTATCGAAGATACCGAGCGGTTCTGGACGGATTCCCCGGTAGAGCCGATAGAGGCGATCATGCAGGCGGCGGGGCTGCGTTGATGTAATTGAAACATTTCTGTTGCAGAAGCTTCAGAGGAAGGGGCGCGGATTGCAATACGAAAAAGAAATTGTCTTAAAGGACGGCACGGAATGTCTTCTTCGCGGCGCGAGTGAAGCGGATGCTGCTGAAGTACTCCGGATTTTTGGTCTCACGCACGCAGAAACGGACTATCTTCTGACCTATCCGGAGGAAAATTCGTTTACGGTTGGACAGGAAGCAGAATTTCTGAAGGAACGCAGCGAAGGTAAAAACGCCATCGAAATTGCGGCGTTCGTTGACGGCAGGATTGCCGGAACAGCGGGCATTGATCCGATTGGTGACAAGGAAAAGATTCGTCACCGTGTAGATTTTGGCGTTGCTGTTGAAAAAGCCTATTGGGGTCGCGGAATCGGGAAAGCTCTTACGCTTGCGTGCATCGAATGCGCGAAGCAAGCAGGATACCTGCAAATAGAGTTGGAAGTCGTAGCGGAGAACGCATCTGCTGTCCGGCTGTATGAATCGGTCGGATTTCGGGAATATGGTCGCAATCCAAGAGGTTTCCGTGCAAGAAGCGGCTGGCAGACGCTTGTTCTTATGAGGCTTGAACTTGATAATAGAACCGCACAGAGACAATAGTGACAGCGTTCGGAAACAGCGGGGGTCTGCAATGAAAACTCGGTAGACGCCGCATTTTGCCGGCAGCGTCATGAAAGAGCCAGACGTCTACAAGCCGCAAACTCTTTTCAAGAGGCCGAAACTGTGACAGAATGGAACTATTATCGGGCAAAGTTCCCTGGAAAGAAGTGCGGAATTACATGAACCAGAAAAACAGATATGAAATCGATATGTGCAGCGGAAGTCTGATGGATAAGCTGATTCTCTTTTCGCTGCCGCTTATGCTGTCCGGCATTCTTCAGCTGATGTTCAATGCCGTGGACCTGATTGTGGTCGGGCGCTTCAGCGGTCCTACGGCGCTTGCCGCAGTGGGATCGACGACCGCGCTGATTGCCGTGTTTATCAATCTGTTTATTGGCGTGTCACAGGGAACCAATGTCCTGGCGGCAAGATTTTTCGCCTCACAGCAGAAGGAGAAGATGTCGGAAACTGTGCATACCTCCATCTGGTTTGCACTGGTCAGCGGAATGGTTATGGCGGTGGTCGGTCTGGCGTTTTCCAGAGGAGCCTTGCAGCTGATGGCAACGCCGGAGGATGTCATTGATCAGTCTTCCCTGTATATGAGAATTTACTTTCTCGGAATGCCGTTTTTCATGCTGTACAACTATGGCGCAGCGGTTCTTCGCGCGATCGGAGATACGAGGAGACCGCTTCTGTTTCTGATCATTGCAGGAGCCGCCAATGCCATTTTGAACCTGATTTTCGTTGCGGTATTTGGCCTTGGCGTTGCCGGGGTTGCCATTGCGACGGTGATTTCACAGATGATTTCCTGCGTTCTGGTTCTTTGCTGCCTCATCCGGACGGATGCCATTTACCGTTTGGAATGGAAGAAGCTTCGGGTCAACAGATGGTGCCTCGGACAGATTTTCCGGGTGGGAATTCCTGCCGGAGTTCAGAGCACGGTCATCAATTTCTCCAACGTGCTTCTGCAGTCTTCGGTAAATTCGTTTGGTTCCACTGCGATGGCCGGCTATACAGCGGCAAATAATCTGTTCGGATTTATGTATACTTCTGTCAATGCGGTGACGCAGGCCTGCATGAGCTTTACAAGTCAGAATTACGGTGCGGGTCAGTGGAAGAGGATGGGAAAGGTTCTCCGGCATTGCCTGTTTCTTACGACAGCGGTTTCGCTGATGCTTGGCAGTGTCATTTATTCCTTCGGACCGGAAATTCTGAAGCTGTATACCGAAGAGCCCGATGTCATTGCAAGCGCCATGGAGGTGCTGTCGTATACAACACTGACTTATTTCATGTGCGGTATTATGGATCTGTTTCCGGGGGCTCTGCGCGGAATGGGATTTTCCGCGGCTCCGATGGTTCTTTCCATTATCGGAACAGTCGGGACAAGACTGGTGTGGATTTATGGTATTTTCCCGATGCATCGTTCGCTTTCGGTGCTGTTTGTTTCTTATCCGGTATCCTGGCTGTTAACGATTGTGATGCAGGTTACCTGTTATCTGATCTTGAAAAAGAGATTGTTTGCACAGATTGGGATGTCAGGAAAATAACAGGACTGCCGCCTGCTTCTTGCGTGAGAATGCCGGCTAAGGTATACTTACTCCTTGGTTTTGCATGGAAAGCGTCAGTGCCCGGAGCCTGTCTGCTTACGGGAAAATGAGGAAACGCTTTCGGATGGGAAGACCACAGAAAGGACATAATATTATGGGACTTAGAGATTTGTTTGGCGGAAAGAGCCGTGCTGCAGAGCAGGAGAGAATTCTGGAAGAGCAGAAGGCGCAGGAGCATCAGAATGCGGTGGATGCACAGAAGAAGGCACATGAGAACCTGCCCTGGCCGACGGTTCCCCGCCTGAATATTCTGAATATCAAGGACAGCAATCTTCTTGCAGAGGATCCGCTCACAGCGGAGCGCAAGGATGAGATCGGACCGCTTGTATTTGAGCCGGATCTGACACCGGACCAGGTGACAGGGCTTACGCTGCAGGAGCTTTTGTTTGTGCAGCTTACCATGACCTTGTTCAACCGGAAGGCTGCGCTCAGCAATTATGAGAAGAATCATCGTGTTGTCTACAATGAATTTCTGAACCGGATTCATAAGGCTGAGAAGTTCTATGTTCTTTATGACAAACGAACCGGCTATCCGCTGATTGACGGCGGCTTCGTTCCGGTTTATCTGGAGAAGGAGCGGGCTGAGAAGGCAGTTGAGCTTTACAAAGCGCAGTTCCGTGATATCGCAGTGGTGGAGCGTGACGGCGAAGGTGCTCCCGCCCCGGAGAACGGTGCAAAGCCGATCACGCTGTTTGACTATCTGTACTACATCGGTGCGGAGAATATTGTGGTGGATAACGGCTGGTACAAGGGCATCGTGAAGCGAAGTGAGATTTCGGTACCGATGGACTGGAACAGCGATCCCAAGAATACCCCGCCCTCAAATCCGGCACTGTCTTTTGCCATGACAGATTATGTCTCCGAGATGAGATGGCCTGTAAAATATGAGAAGAGAGAAGAAATTCTCCGGAAGAAGACGGATCGTATGATGGCGCTTATTCCGTCCGGACGATTCATCATTCCCTCCCGTGTGGCGGAACCGACACCGGAGCAGATCGAGAAGCTTCCGGAGGGACAGAAGGCTGCGAAACAGGTACAGTTCCCGGCCGTCAAGGTCAATGAGAAAATGTATCTTCCGGTCTTTACCGATCTGTTTGAGTACAGCAAGAAGTTTGCGAAAACCGACATGCGTCCGGTTGGCTTTGAATATAAGAATCTGCTCCGCTTTGTGGCAGGCAATATTGAAGGCATTATTATCAATCCGAGCGGACAGGGAATTGTTGTTCCGAGGGATAAGGCACAGGAGCTGCTTCTTCGTGCGGCAGGTATTCGCCCGGAGCAGAAGGAGACTTCCAAAGAGGGCTCGAAGGAAGCTCCTGCAGCGGATGAGGATAAGAAGGATTGAAGCATCAGATTCCGGGAAAACTGAAATTAAGGAAAACAGCGGTCGCGGCAGTTGCCGCGGCCGCTGTTTTGGTGATCGCTTCGGCCCTGGCTGTTCATTATGTCCGGCAGAAGAAAGCGGCGGCACTGGAGCAGCAAAGGCTCGTTCTGGAGCAGGAGGAACGGGAGAGAAAGCTTCAGGAGGAGAAAGCGACACGGGAAAAAGCGAAGAAAGAGGCAGATCGGCTTGCGGCGCAGCTTTCTCCGAAGGAGAAGCTTTTGCGAAAGCTCCTGCAGAATATACCGGAGTCCTCTGCAAAAAGTGCGGGGATCCGCCTTACATCGGAGAAAGACGCACGGCCTGAGGAAAGCGTGATCATTTCCTTTTATGCAGCACCTTACCCCTCCAATTCCGGAAGCAAGTACAATGCGAAGAAGGCCGCGCAGCTTTTAAACGGGGCGGTTGTTCCATCGGGAAAAAGCTTCTCCTATAATGACAGAATCGGAGAACGAACCAAAGAGAATGGCTTTGTGGAAGCACCGGTGATCAATGGGGGCAGAATGGAGATGGGACTCGGCGGCGGAATCTGTGAGATTTCCTCCCTTCTCTATAACCTGTGTCTGCAGTCCGGATTTACGGTGCTGGAGCGTTCGCCGCATTCTCTTCTGGTCCCGTACGTACCTGGCGGACTGGACGCTGCGGTTTCCTGGGGAACCATGGATTTCCGCTTCCGAAATTCATATACGGTACCTGTTGTTCTGCTTGCCGGGTACGACGAGGAAGAACAAATCTTCATGGTTGCAGCGGCGGCAAAGGACGGCGGGAGGCTTCTGAACGGACTCCGATATGTACCGGTATCGGAGCAGACAGGAGAGCTCAGATACCGGGCGAGTCTTCAGATCTGGCAGGATACCATGCTGATCGGGCAGGAGGATCTCGGAGAAAGCACCTACCTTGGAGTGGATGATTATGAGTAGCACACGCGCAGTCGGCAAATAACGTCTGCGCGGATTTTTCCGAAGCGGCACGGGAATTTAAATTTTTATAAACGGTTTTGAGAAATCAGAGAACGCGGCACTGCCGGGATCGGCAGCGGCCGTGTTTTTGTCTGCCTTGGCGTTTACTGCAAGGTGGTACGTCATGGAGGCATGGAGATCCAGTGCAAGGCTTTTTACGGCGTCTGCATATTCCGGAAGTGCCCGGAGCCGGTCCGCGTCTGACTTTTGGGTAATGAGGAAAAGACCGCTGCCGCGGGAAGGAGCTTTTGAAGAACCGCTCAGGAGTGCCTGCTTCCGGATCTCTGACAACAGGGATAGCGCTTCCTTCCGGCAGCCAAGAACACGCGCATAGGAGGGCTCACAGAGGGAAAGACAGTCCTTTGTCATATCCAGAAGAATATGCGTCAGAGCGCGGCTGACGGAGGTATAGGTCAGATTTCTCGTCTTCAGGAGGGCGCAGAACTGCGTCCAGGATTCAAAGGAAGGAAGCAGCCGGTGAATCCGGTTGGACAGATCTTCTGAGACATCCGCATAATCGCAGAAGGAGCGATCACGGTCATAGTCGATGGACAGAAGCTTTCCGAGAAGAAGGCCGGAGAAGTCATCAGCAAACATTCCTTCCGAGGGAGCTTTCTCCTGCATGTCCTTCCGGAGCTTTGTGGCAGAATCGGCTGCAATCCGCGGAATGGGATGGAAGGAAAGAGCGGGCTTTCCGGAGCTTCCGGCAGCAAGAAGATTCTTCACATATTCCGTACCGAGGACATCATTTGCAGTCTGAGAAAGCGAAATATGGGCGGAGCATTCCGTGGCAGCACGTGTTCTTGCCTGCGGAAAGGTCAGGCCTTCGGCTGTGTATTTACGAAGGAGAGCCCGAAAATCCTCCGGCTCATGCAGAAGAAAATCCGCCTGCTCCAGAAGAGCTGCTGCATCGCCTGTCTCGGAGCCGAATACCAGGTCGGTGACAATGCCGGTTTTCCGTAAAATGGCAACGCCGCCTCTTGCAAAATATTCTGCGCCGGAGACGGCGCAGCAGACGGGGAGCTCCAGACACAAGTCGGCACCGGCCTCCAGAATGGCTCGTGTTCGGGCCTCCTTGGAAAAAACAGTGGGAATGCCGCGCTGCGCAAAATCTCCGCTGATCACAGCGATCACAGCCGATGCACCTGTGATGCGGCGGGCTTCCTGCAGAATATAACGATGACCGTCGTGGAGAGGATTGCATTCCATGATAATGCCGGCAATGACCGGAGATTTCGCAGAAACCATTGAGTAAGCAGTGCTCCTTTTTTTGCGTAAAGTCTTATACAAGACTGTACACTCGCTCCGGGGAACAATTCAATCCCTTCGAAAAAATTCTGTTTTCCGGGAACATGTGTTACAATATTTTCTATGTGTGCAGGGAGAGTCTGCCTTCAGGCGGATTTTCAGATTTACAGGAGTTCAGAGCATTTATGTCAAAAAGAAAAAACAAACCGATTGTTGCCATTGTCGGCCGTCCCAACGTTGGAAAGTCCACGCTGTTCAACGCGATTGCGGGAGAGAGAATCTCGATCGTAGAAGATACCCCCGGAGTCACCAGGGACCGGATCTATGCGGATGCTAGCTGGCTGAATTATAATTTTACCCTGATTGATACCGGCGGAATTGAGCCGGATTCCAATGATATCATTCTGTCGCAGATGCGGGAGCAGGCACAGATTGCCATTGATATGGCAGATGTCATTCTGTTCCTGGTGGACATTCAGTCCGGCGTGCAGGATGCGGATTCCAAGGTCGCGGATATGCTGCGCCGCTCTCACAAGCCGGTTGTCCTTACGGTCAACAAGGTGGACAAGCCGGTGCAGATGCAGCCGTATGTCTATGAATTTTACAATCTGGGAATCGGAGATCCGATCCCGGTTTCTGCCGCCGGAAAGACCGGAATCGGCGATCTTCTGGATGAGGTTGTCCGTCATTTTCCGGAAGGCTCCGATGATATCGAAGAGGATGATACCGTTCGCGTTGCCATTATCGGCAAGCCCAACGTCGGAAAGTCCTCTATCGTCAATCGCCTGATCGGCGAGAACCGCGTGATTGTTTCGGATATTGCGGGCACAACGCGGGATGCAATTGATACAAAGGTCCGCCACAACGGAAAGGATTATATTTTCGTGGATACGGCGGGACTTCGCAGGAAGAATAAGATTTCCGAGGAGCTGGAGCACTACATGGTGCTTCGTGCTGTCGCGGCCGTAGAGCGTTCCGATATTGCGCTTCTTGTCATTTCGGCAGAGGACGGAGTGACCGAACAGGATGCGAAGATTGCAGGAATTGCTCATGACCGGGGCAAGGCTGTCATTATTGCGGTCAATAAGTGGGATGCCATCAGCAAGGATAACTCTACGATGAAGAACTTCACGGCGAAGATTCATCAGACGCTGTCCTTTATTCCGTACGCAGAGATCATCTATATTTCTGCGAAGACGGGACAGCGCATGAAGGTTATTTACGATGAAGTCGATATGGTTTCCAACAACCAGAACATGCGCATCCAGACCGGTGTCCTCAATGAAATTCTGACGGAAGCCGCTGTCATGCAGCAGCCGCCGTCTGACAAGGGCAAGATGCTGAAGATTTATTACGGAACGCAGGCCGGTGTGAAGCCGCCCACCTTTGTCCTGTTTGTAAATTATAAGTATCTGATGCATTTTTCGTATCTGCGTTATCTGGAGAATCAGATCCGACAGACCTTCGGGTTCGTCGGAACACCGATTAAGTTCATCATCCGTGAGCGCAGCGAGGATGAGAAGAAGTAAATCCTGAACAGAAAAGGAAGGAGTATTGACAGATGAACATCGTACTGCGGCTGATCTGTCTGCTGATCGGGTATGGCTTTGGCTGCATTCAGTGGGCTTATCTGATCGGCAAACACAAGGGAATCGATATCCGGAATTACGGAAGCGGCAATTCCGGAACCACCAATGCCATGCGCGTCATGGGAAAGAAGACGGGATATCTCGTGTTTTTTCTTGATTTCGGTAAGGGACTGATCTGTCTTCTTCTGGTCGGCGCATTGTTCGGAGGAGAGCATCCCGAGCTTGTTTACCTGCTGAAGATGTGGGCGTTTGCAGGTGTCGTTCTCGGTCACGATTATCCGTTCTATATGAAGTTCCGGGGCGGAAAGGGAGTTGCCGTTATAGCGGGCTTTGTGCTCAGCTATCACATCAGCCTTTTTATCCCTGCGGTTCTTGCTTTTTTTGTTCCGTTTCTTCTGACGCATTATGTGTCGCTTGGCTCCCTGTGCGTCTACGGTCTTACATTCCTTGCTGTTGTGATTGAGGGAGCAATGGGCATGTATCACACAGGAGTTCCGGCCTTGATTGAGATGGATGTAATCATGGGAATTCTCACGGCGATGGCCTTCTGGCGTCACCGCTCGAACATCGGAAGGCTGAAGTCCGGAACGGAAAGAAAACTCTATCTGACGCATTCGGATAAGGACAGCAAGAGCAGCACAGAAGCAGGGAAATCTGCAGAGAAATAAGAGAGGACAGAATTACTATGGCAGAAATCGGAATGCTGGGAGCCGGAAGCTGGGGAACCGCGCTGACTTTTGAGCTTTCAAACCGCGGACATCATGTGACGGTCTGGTCGATTGCACAGGATGAAGTGGATATGCTGAATTCGGAGCATGAGCAGAAGGTGAAGCTTCCCGGAGTGAAGCTTCCTGCAGAGGTGCAGGCAACGACGGATCTTCAGAGGGTTATTGAGGGAAAGGATCTGCTGGTTCTGGCCGTTCCGTCGCCGTTTACAAGAAGCACGGCGCGCAGCATGAAGCCCTTTGTCCGTGAAAATCAGCTCATTGTTTCAGTAGCCAAGGGAATTGAGGCAGATTCTCTTCTGACATTAACACAGATCATCGAGGAAGAAATTCCGCAGTGCCGCACAGCGGTTCTCTGCGGTCCTACGCATGCAGAAGAGGTCGGAAAAGGAATGCCGACCGCCATTGTTGCAGGCTCCCGCAGCCGGGAGGATGCTGTGTATGTACAGGATATCTTCATGAGTGAGGTATTCCGCGTCTATACGAGTCCGGATGTTCTCGGAATGCAGGTTGGTGCCGCCCTGAAGAATGTGGTTGCACTGGCGGCCGGCATCGCGGACGGTCTTGGATGCGGAGACAATACAAAGGCAGCTCTTATTACAAGAGGCATTACGGAGATCGCAAGGCTTGGCATTGCCATGGGCGGAAAGGTGGAGACCTTTACGGGACTTACCGGGATCGGGGATCTGATCGTCACCTGTGCATCCATGCATTCCAGAAATCGCAGAGCCGGAATTCTGATTGGTCAGGGAGAAACTCCGGAAGAAGCGATGAAAGAGGTTCAGCAGGTGGTGGAAGGCGTGTTCAGTGCGAAGGCGGCACATCAGCTGTCCGTCAAGTATGGCATTGAGACACCGATCATTGATCAGGTCTGCATGGTGCTCGACGAAGGAAAAAGCCCGGCAGATGCCGTTCGCGATCTGATGCTTCGTGACAAGAAAATAGAGTCGAATGCACTCGACTGGGAATAAGATTGTAAACAGAGATTTCAGGAGGAATCCATGGAAAAAAATATGACGTTATCACAGGAACTGAAGGCAAGAGGACTGCTCGCACAGCTGACCGATGAGAAGGAAATCTCGGAGCTGATCGATAATGGAAAGGCGACGTTTTATATTGGCTTTGACCCTACTGCGGACTCTCTTCATGTCGGACATTTTATGGCACTTCTGCTGATGAAGCGCATGCAGGAGAGAGGCAACAAGCCGATCGCTCTTGTAGGCGGCGGAACCGCGATGATCGGAGATCCTTCCGGACGAAGCGACATGCGTAAGATGATGACGATCGAGCAGATTGATCACAACTGTGACTGCTTTAAGAAGCAGATGAGTCGTTTTATCGATTTCGGACCCGGCCAGGCACAGATGGTCAACAATGCAGACTGGCTGCGTGATCTCAATTTCCTTGAGTTCATGCGCGACATCGGTTCGGAGTTTAACGTCAACGAAATGCTCCGTGCACGCTGCTACGTGAACCGCATGGAGAGCGGACTCTCTTTCCTTGAGTTTTCCTACATGCTGATGCAGAGCTATGATTTCTATCGTCTGTACCAGGATTACGGCTGCCAGATGCAGTTTGGCGGAGACGATCAGTGGTCGAACATGCTCGGCGGAGCCAATCTGATCCGCAAGAAGTTGCAGAAGGATGCCTATGCGATGACGATCACGCTTCTTCTGAAGCATGACGGAACCAAGATGGGAAAGACCTCCGGTGGTGCGGTATGGCTCAATCCGGATAAGACCTCCCCGTACGATTTTTACCAGTACTGGAGAAATGTGGATGACGCCGATGTTCTGAAGTTCCTTCGCATGATGACCTTCCTTCCGCTTGAACAGATTGATGAAATGGATAAGTGGGAGGGCTCTCAGCTGAATGAGGCGAAGAAAATCCTTGCGCATGAGTTGACCACGCTTGTTCACGGCGATGAAGAAGCAAAGAAGGCCGAGGCAGGAGCGCAGGCACTGTTCGGCGGCGCCGGCATTACGGCAGACAGCGAGAATCTTCCGGAAGCAGAGCTTCACGATGAGGACTTCATGGAGGACGGAACCATCGATATTCTCGGAATCCTTGTAAAGGGCGGCTTTGAGAAATCGAGAAACAATGCACGCACCTCTGTTCAGCAGGGCGGCGTTACCGTCAATGATGAAAAGGTGACAGATCTGAAGCAGAAGTATACGAAGGAAGAACTGAAGGGCGGCATTCTTGTCCGGAGAGGAAAGAAGACCTTCAAGAAGGTGCTTTACAGATAACAGAGGATAAGAAATGAAAAGCGGACCGCAGGAGAGAAGCTCCTGCGGTCCGCTTTTTTCTATGGGTGTATTTTTGAATCATCCTGGCACAGGACTTTTATTGTTTCATTGACTGGTTCGTGCTAGGATAAAGAATCATGTGCACTTTGGAACGTTACTGTGAAGATGTGCAGACGGAGAAGAAGTGCAGACAGAGAAATACAACAGAGGAGAGGGTTTCAGATGAACGGTGCAGATGCAATCGTCCGCTGTTTGGAAAAAGAGGGAGTGAAATATGTGTTCGGCTACCCCGGAGTGGCCATTGCTCCTTTCTATGACAGCATTCTTGAGTCAGATATTCACACGATACTGGTGCGGCAGGAACAGTGCGCGGCACATGTAGCCAGCGGTTATACCAGAATTACAGGAAAGACAGGTGTCGTAGCGGTCACCAGCGGTCCCGGCGCCGAGAACCTGATCACAGGCATTGCCACAGCCTTTGCCGACAGCATTCCGATGGTGTGTCTCACCGGACAGGTGGATTCCCATCAGGTCGGCGGAGATGTGTTCCAGGAGGCGGACATTTCCGGCGCGGTGGAATCCTTTGTCAAATACAGCTATATCGTGCGGGATGCCAAAGAGCTTCCCCGCGTTGTACGGGAGGCCTTTCACATTGCGGGAACCGGAAGACCGGGACCTGTCCTGATTGACCTTCCGTGTGATATTCAGCTGCAGGAAGTTCCGAAATTTGAGTATCCGGAGAAGGTGTCCATGCGGACATACAAGCCTACCGTGGAAGGTCACGCTGTGCAGATTCGTAAGGTGACCAGTGAACTTCTGAAGGCGAAGCGCCCGATTCTGTGTGTGGGCGGCGGCGTACATCTTTCTCATGCGCAGAAGGAGGTCTGTGAATTTGCCCATCGCTACGGGATTCCGGCGGTATGTACCATGATGGGTCTCGGCGTTTTCCCGACGGAAGATCCGATGTTTTACGGAATGGTCGGCAACAACGGACAGAAATACGGGAACCGCGCAATGAATGAGGCGGACATGATCCTGATGGTCGGCGCCCGCGTGGCGGATCGTTCGATTTCACAGCCGGATCTGATTACGGAGAACAAGGTCCTTGTACACATTGATGTGGATCCTGCGGAAATTGGCAAGAACGCCGGAGCCTCCATTCCTCTTGTCGGAGACATTCGTCATGTGTTCCGGAAATTCCTGGAGGCAGAGCCTGCTGCGGATTATTCCGAATGGACGTCAAGGCTGGATGCTCTCCGGACAGAAGGGAAGAATGCACGTCTGGAAAAGCACAGAGAAGCGGAAGAGAGGGATCTTCGTGAGAAGAATCCCTGGGTGAATGCCGCTTCGTTCCTGCGGCGTCTGTCACTCAAAATGGAGGACAATGCCGTTTATCTTGCCGATGTCGGACAGAACCAGCTCTGGAGCTGTGCGAATGTTGTGATTCGAAACGGAAGACTTCTCACAAGCGGCGGTATGGGAACCATGGGCTATGCCGTTCCCGCCGCTATGGGGGCGAAGCTTGCGGATCCGAAGCGACAGGTGATTGCCGTCTGCGGCGATGGCGGTTTCCAGATGACCATGATGGAGCTTGCCACCATGAAGCAGTATGGCATTCAGGCAAAGGTCATTGTCCTGAAGAATCGTACACTTGGTCTTGTTCATCAGTACCAGCATCTGAATCTTGAGGATCGCTTCTCCATTGTAGACCTCGGAGATTATCCGAATCTGGAGATGCTTACCAGGGCCTATGACATGCACTTCATTCTTCTGAAGGATACAGAGAAAATGGAAGAGTCCATCGACCGTTTTCTTCAGGACCCGGATTCTGTTCTGATGGAAGTGGATGTAAATCCGGACGAGCTGGCATGAGACATACGACATTTGGATAAGAGGACGACACATGAAACGGATATACTCGGTATTGGTGGAGAACCGCGCAGGTGTGCTCTGCAAGGTGGCAGGCCTGTTCTGGAGAAGATGCTTTAACATCGATTCTCTGGCCGTCGGCGAGACGGATGACCCTACGGTCTCTCATATGATCATTGTTTCAAGCGGCGAAGAAAAGACGCTCGAACAGGTGGAGAAGCAGCTGAACAAGAAGCTGGATGTCATCAAGGTCAAGACCTTTGATGAGCATGAAGCGGTCAGCAGGGAGCTGATGCTGCTGAAGGTAAAATATAACAGAGACAATCGCAGGGATATTATGGAGAACTGCACGATCATGGGGGCACAGATCATTGATCTGTCCAAGACCATGATGACCATCCAGATCTGCGATACCCCGGAGCGGGTCGAAATGTTCCTGGAAACCTTTAAGACCATCTCGATCGTGGAAATTACAAGAACAGGAACTCTTGCAGTTCCGAAATGCAACGAGGGAATATAGTCATGGAACTGGATCCTCAGCTGGAAAATCTGTTGATTCGTGCGGCCGGGATGGGAGCCTCGGATCTTCACCTCACCGTCGGTATTCCGCCGGCGGTGCGTGTGAATAACGAGCTCATCATCCTGGAGGATGAGAGCAGGCTTTTGCCTGCGGATACCGAGAGACTGCTGCTGGGCATTATGGATGAAGATCATCTTGCGGCCTTTCGGACAGAGGGAGAGGTGGATTTTGCCTTTGGCATGGCGAAAACCGGACGTTTTCGCGTGAATGTTTACCGGCAGCGCGGAACGATGTCTGCTGCAATTCGTGTGATGAGCGGCGCCATTCCGAAGCCGGAGGAGCTTCTTCTGCCGCAGTCGGTCATTGACCTCACGCAGAAGCAGTCCGGGCTTGTTCTGGTCACAGGTCCGACCGGCTCCGGGAAATCCACGACGCTGGCTTCTCTGATTCAGCGGATTAATGAGACAAGGCACTGCCATGTCCTGACGCTGGAGGATCCGATAGAGTACCTGTACCGGCATGATAAATCCCTGGTGGACCAAAGGGAAATCGGACTGGATTCACGGAGCTTTGCAGGGGCGCTTCGCGCCGCACTTCGGGAGGATCCGGACGTGATTCTTGTGGGAGAGATGCGGGATCTGGAGACGATCAGCACGGCACTCACGGCGGCGGAAACCGGACATCTTGTTTTTTCCACGCTTCATACGCTCGGGGCCGCCTCTACGATCAACCGGATCGTGGATGTTTTTGCGGAGGCACAGAAGGAGCAGATCCGGACGCAGCTTGCCATGGTACTCGAATCTGTCGTATCACAAAGGCTTCTTCCCAGGGCGGATCAGAAGGGACGAATTGCCTGCTTTGAGGTGATGCACTGCAATACCGCGGTTCGAAGCCTGATCCGGGATAACAAGACCTTCCAGATTCCGGGTGTGATTCAGACGGGAAGCCGCTCCGGCATGGTGACGATGGAGGATTCGCTTGTGGAAGCCTGCCGCAGAGGGGATATTACAGCGCAGACGGCGATGGAATATGCACCGGATATCAATGCGGTCAGAATGCGTCTGCAGGCAGCCGGGATCGGCTGACAGAAAAGCCGCTTCCATTATAGCTTTTTCGTATCACGATACTTCTTTCTTTAACTTAAGCAAACTGTATTGCTTTTTCAAAATACGGACGATATAATCGGTTTCAATTTACGGATCCATAGCGGAATCATATGACAGCTATAATGAAAAAGATATCACTGCTGTCTGCCGATTTCCGGAATCCGGGAGGATGAGAATCATGCATAAGAAGGCATTTCAGCTTCTGGTAGACAACACGTCCGGTGTGCTGTCACGAATATCCGGATTGTTTTCCAGAAGAGGCTACAACATTGAGTCCATTACCGCCGGGGTGACGGCAGATCCCAAATACACGCGGATCACCATTGTGGCGTCGGGAGATGACGACATTCTGGATCAGATCGAGAAGCAGGTCCGAAAGCTTGTGGATGTGCGTGAGATCAATGAGCTTCCGCCGGAGGAATCGGTATATCGCGAGCTGGCCCTGATCAAGGTGCGGGTGGACGATGTGAAGCGGGAGAGTGTCATTGCGATTACGAATATTTTCCGCGGCAATATTGTCGATGTGGCACTGGATTCTCTGATTATTGAGATTACCGGAAATCAGGGGAAGATCGATGCGTTCCTCAAGCTCCTTTCCGGGTATGAAATTCTGGAGCTGGCAAGAACCGGAATCGCAGGACTTTCCAGAGGAACCGATAAGGTTGTCTATCTGGACGAAGAGGGAAATGTCATCCGTAAGCAGCAGTAAAGGGGGATGTACAAGGGCCTCGCATTATCTCAGTTATCCACTCGAAGCAGGAATGCATTCCGCAGCCGAAAAGGGCGGACGGATTTCTGATCCGATGACGATAAAACATATTATTAGTTTTCATATAGGAGGAAATTAAAATGGCAGAAGCAAGAATTTTTTACCAGGAAGATTGCAATCAGTCTCTTCTCGAGGGTAAGAAGATCTGCATTATCGGCTACGGTTCTCAGGGCCATGCACATGCACTGAATCTGAAGGATTCCGGATGTGATGTTGTGGTTGGTCTGTATGAGGGCTCCAAGTCCAAGGCAAAGGCAGAGGCACAGGGCCTTACGGTTCTTCCTACTGCAGAGGCAGTAAAGCAGTCCGATGTCATCATGATTCTGATCAATGATGAGCTTCAGGCCGATATGTACAAGAAGGATGTTGCGCCGAATCTGAAGGCCGGCGATATGCTGATGTTTGCACATGGCTTCAACATCAACTACAAGCTGATCGTTCCTCCGAAGGATGTAGACGTTACGATGATCGCTCCCAAGGCTCCCGGACATACCGTTCGTTCCGAGTATGAGGCAGGCAAGGGAACTCCGATGCTGGTAGCAGTAGAGCAGGATGCAACCGGACATGCTCTGGACAAGGCACTTGCATATGGCGCTGCAATCGGCGGAGCTCGTGCAGGTATTCTTGAGACGACCTTCAAGACCGAGACCGAGACCGATCTGTTCGGTGAGCAGGCAGTCCTCTGCGGCGGTGTCTGCGCTCTGATGCAGGCAGGCTTCGAGACTCTGTGCGAGGCAGGCTACGATCCGAGAAATGCATATTTCGAGTGCATCCATGAGATGAAGCTGATCGTTGATCTGATTTATCAGTCCGGCTTTGCAGGAATGCGTTATTCCATCTCGAACACGGCTGAGTACGGCGATTATGTAACCGGACCGAAGATCGTTACTCCTGAAGTGAAGAAGGCAATGAAGCAGGTTCTGTCCGACATTCAGGACGGCACCTTTGCATCTGAGTTCATTCAGGATATGAAGAATGGTCAGATCCACTTCCAGGCAATGAGAAAGAAAGCAGCTGCGCATCCGTCTGAAGTAGTAGGTACGGAAATCCGCAAGCTGTACAGCTGGAACAACGAGTCCGATATGCTGATCAACAACTGATCGGCAGTCCGGCGAAGGATACGGTTTGTCAAGGGGCAGAGGAGCCAATCTCCCCTGTCCCTTTTTGATTCTATTTCTTTCAGGCAGCTGCAGACAGGCGGCCGCAGAGGAGAAAACTATGGGAATGACAATGACACAGAAGATTCTTGCGCGCCGCGCAGGTCTTCCTTCCGTCAAGGCAGGTCAGCTGATCGAGGCAGATCTTGATCTGGTACTTGGCAATGATATTACGGCTCCGGTTGCGATCAAGGAAATGAATCGTTTCCGGAAGGAGGGGGTATTCGATAAGGATAAGATTGCTCTGGTTCCGGATCATTTTGTGCCGGCCAAGGATATCAAGTCCGCAGAGAACTGCAAGTGCGTTCGCGAGTTTGCGCACCGCAACAAGATTACGAATTATTTTGAAGTCGGACAGATGGGCATTGAGCATGCCCTTCTTCCGGAGCAGGGACTCGTTGCTCCCGGAGATGTCATCATCGGCGCAGATTCTCACACCTGCACGTACGGTGCACTGGGCGCTTTTTCGACCGGTGTGGGCTCGACCGATATGGCAGCCGGCATGGCTACCGGAAAGGCCTGGTTCAAGGTTCCTTCTGCCATTCAGTTCCATCTGACAGGAAAGCTGAATCCCCGGGTCAGCGGAAAGGACGTTATTCTTCATATCATTGGTATGATTGGCGTGGACGGAGCGCTCTATCAGTCCATGGAATTTACGGGCCCCGGTGTCGGTGAGCTTTCCATGGATGATCGTTTTACCATTTCCAATATGGCCATTGAAGCGGGCGGCAAAAACGGTATTTTCCCCGTGGATGAGAAGACGCTTGCTTATGAGAAGGAGCATGGCGCTGCAGAGGGCGTGATTTTTGAAGCGGATCCGGATGCAGAGTATGAAAAGACCTACGAGATCAATCTTTCTGAAATCAAGCCGACGGTTTCCTTTCCTCATCTTCCTGAGAATGCGAAGACCTTTGATGAAATCCCCGAGATCCGGATTGATCAGGTTGTCATCGGATCCTGCACAAACGGAAGAATCAGCGACCTTCGCAGTGCGGCAGCGATTCTGAAGGGACGGCATGTTGCAGAAGGCATGCGCTGCATCGTCATTCCTGCCACCAACAGGATTTATCTGGAGGCACTGAAGGAAGGTCTGATCGAAACCTTTATCGAGGCAGGCGCTGTGGTATCGACGCCGACCTGCGGTCCATGCCTTGGCGGCTATATGGGAATTCTGGCGGCGGGAGAGCGCTGCGTTTCCACGACAAACCGTAACTTTGTGGGCCGCATGGGTGATACCACTTCGGAAATCTATCTGGCAAGCCCTGCTACTGCGGCAGCATCCGCAATCGCAGGTGTGATTGCAGATCCCAGCTCTTATTGAAGATCAGAGAATTCGTCTGTTGCAGAATTCTTTTAACCTGCCGGGGATGATCCCGCCAGAGGAGGAACATTACATGGAAGCAGCAAGAGGAACAGTATTCAGATTCGGTGACAACGTGGATACGGATGTCATCATTCCTGCAAGGTATCTTGCGACCTCAGAGCCTTCTGAGCTCGCTGCGCATTGCATGGAGGATATCGATAAGACATTTATTCAGAAGGTGAAGAAGGGTGATATGATCGTAGCAGGCCGGAACTTCGGCTGTGGTTCTTCCCGTGAGCATGCGCCGATTGCCATCAAGGCGGCAGGCGTCTCCTGCGTCATTGCGGAAACCTTCGCAAGAATTTTCTATCGGAATGCCATCAACATCGGACTTCCCATCATTGAGTGTAAGGAGGCGGCTGCGGAAATTCAGGAAGGTGAGACCGTTTCCATCAATTTCGACACCGGTGTCATCACCGATGAAACAACCGGAAAGACGTATCAGGGACAGGCCTTCCCTCCGTTCATGCAGGGATTGATTGATGCCGGCGGACTGATTAATTACGTCAACAGCCAGGAAGCATAGGTCATCGGACCGACAGAACTGTTATGCAGACATACCCGGAGGATATCGAATCTTCCGGGTAATTTTTTATCTTGACAATAGTTCGATACTGAACTAATATTTGTTCAGCTTTGAACTAACAGAGAAAAAAGGAGAAACGATATGTCTGTCATTCTTACGCTTGCAGTGACGTTTTTTGCCGGAATGGGGGCAGGACTTGGGACCGGCTTTGCCGGAATGAGTGCAGTGACGGTAATCGGACCGATGCTGATGACCTTCCTTCATGTGGATCCCTATCTTGCCATCGGAGTGGGACTTGCTTCGGATGTTCTGGCGAGTGCCGTTTCCGCATGGACCTATGGAAAGAACAAAAATCTGGACCTCCGGAACGGACTTGTGATGATGGCATCGGTTCTTGTCTTTACGGTGGTGGGAAGCTATTTCTCAAGCCTCCTTCCTTCGAAGACGATGGGGAGCTTTTCCATTTACATGACCATTCTACTTGGCATTAAATTTCTGGTAAAGCCGGTGATGGCTACCAAGGAGAAGATGCTTGAAGCCAGTGCGAAGAAGCGCTTCCTGCAGGCTCTTGTATGCGGGGCATTGATTGGCATGATCTGCGGATTTATCGGTGCAGGCGGCGGCATGATGATGCTCCTGATTCTTACCTCTGTTCTTGGATATGAGCTGAAAACGGCAGTCGGAACCAGCGTGTTCATCATGACCTTCACGGCTCTCACCGGAGCGGTTTCCCATTTTGCAATGGGAGGGTTTCCGGACCCGGTCATCCTGTTCCTCTGCGTTGTCTTTACTCTGTTGTGGGCACGGATTGCAGCCCGCCTTGCCAACAAGGTTGACAATAAGGTGCTGAATCGTATGATGGGAACCGTACTGGTTGTACTTGGTGCGGCTATTCTGATTTTCAACTGGCTGACCTGAGACGGTCAATGCGCGGAACGGGGGGATTGAAAATGGAGCTTTCAGCGGAGCAGCTGTCACTCATTGCCAACAGCTATGCAATGGAGAAGAGGGCGGTAATGGAGAAATATGATATGACCTCCATTGAGGTGGATGTCATGCTGTTCCTTGCAAACAATCCGCAGTTCGACACGGCAGCGGAGATTGTGAGCATTCGTAAAATTGCGAAGTCGCATGTTTCGCTTGCGGTATCCAGACTGACGGAGCGAGGATATCTTGAAAAGAGCAAAGACTCAAAGGATCGGAAAAAGAGTCACCTGGTCATCACGGAAAAAGCGTCCTCCATGGTGAAGGACGCTCAGAAATTTCAGGCAGAATTCCGTGAACAGATGCTGGCCGGTTTTTCCAAAGAGGAACGGGCTCTTCTGCAGGATTTCACCAGAAGAATCAGCCGTAATCTGCTGGATCTGTCCTTGCGCAGAAACGGAAAAAGACAGGAAATTTTTACTGGTTGAACACGCGTGCAAACGAACCGGATTCGGAGATCGTCTGATTACCGGAAAGAAGGTGACTGACATCTCCGAGCACCTGTGCACGGAACATGGCGATGCCCGGCTCTGCGTCCGGGATGCTTCCGGCCTGACGCTTCTCGGTATTCAGAATGCAAAGCGAGGTCGGTGCCAGGTAGATGGTCTGCTGCAGAACGACCGGAGAGATCCCGAGAAGATAGCCGACTGCTTCCAGATTGGCGCCGAGATGTGCGAAGAAAACGATGGTCGTATCATCATCGCCGCGCGTTTTCTCTTCATCGGCAAGATAATAGGAATCCTTGCGATGATAGCCATATTCGGCAAGAATGTCGTCCAGACCGCTGCGGAGCGCGAGGACGGCTTTTTCATATTCCGGGGCGGATTGAAGAAGCGGGTGCCGGTAGAACTCGTCCTTGTCGAAAAACTGCGGCTGCTCCGTCCAGTACTGCGGCATGAAATCCCAGGGAACCTGCCGTTTCCCGGTGGTCGGATCGATGATGGCATAAGAGAACTCACGCATCCAGTCCACGATTTCGGCGGTGCGTCCCATCTTGCGAAGGGAGGGCTCGGCTGTGAGCTTCGCGCGCTCCAAGGGAGAGGAATAAAAACGTTCCACCTTCCAGTGGGGGACGCGGTCAGAGAGCAGCTCGGCTTCCCGGAAGCCGCGGGGGGTCAGCGTGTTATGTTCGTAGTCCGGCTCTGCATGGCGGATGAAAATGATGCGCATTGAAAAATACCTCCTGATTCATAAATTACCATGAATGATCATATCATATCCTGACGATTCATGGTAAACTGAAAGGCATCGAACGTGGATTCGAACATCGATTGGAACAGGAAATCGAACATAAATCCAGATATGAATGCGGGAAAAAGAGGTTTGGATTAAGCATGATTGCTTCTCTTACAGGAACGGTGGAGAGCTGCTCGGAGACCGGAGTGGTTCTTTGCGTAAACGGAATCGGTTTTGAAGTCAATATGAGCGCGGAGGGAATCCGCGAGCTGGCATCCTGCAGCAGCGATGAGCTGGTGCATGTCCACACCTATATGAGTTTTGGCAGAGAGGGAGATGCCACTTTATTCGGCTTTCTGACGGCAGATGAGCTTTCGCTGTTTAAGAAGCTGATTACGGTCAGCGGCATCGGGCCCAAGGGGGCGCTGGCACTTTTGTCCTCCATGAACGTGGATGATCTGATATTTGCCATTTTGTCCGGAGATGCGAAGAGCATTTCGCGCGCACCTGGCATCGGGAAGAAGACGGCGGAGCGGGTGGTTCTGGATCTGCGGGACAAGCTGGAACTTAATGCAGGCACTCCGGAGCCCGGCATTTCCGCAGAATCCGGTGCAGGCAGCATGAAGGCGGTATCCGGCGCGGCAGAGGAAGCGGCAGAAGCACTGACAGCGCTTGGCTATGCAAGAAGCGAGGCTATGAAGGCGGTGCACCAGGCAGGAGGCGAGGAAGGGATGGATTCTTCTGATGTGCAGGCCCTGCTCAGCGGTGCACTGCGGTATCTGGGATAACCGATATCAGACAGGTTCCGGCAGACAACGGGAACCGGGAAAGGATGGAGTATATGAAAAGTTATCTGATTAAGGATACAACCTTTGAGGAACGGCTCGAGATTGTCCGCGCCTTTGAAGAGACCGGGAGCTGTGAGAACACCGGAATGGATCTGACGGAGTTTTATTCGGATTATATCAGCGGCAGGCGTGAAATTGCCGAGATCAATGCCTCCTTTCACACCGGATATGTGGTAGAGGTTCCGGAAAGTGAGGATCAGGGCTGCGGGATGGGATACCGGAGATGATCCGGATTTCGGACAGGGTTTGCCTGCTTTGAAGACAGGCAGACGGAATCAGGGAAGGCAGAGTATCTTTGGAAAAGAGAATGATTGAAACCAGCTTCACGAAGGAGGACGAGAAGATCGAAGGCTCCTTACGTCCGCAGAAGCTGAAGGACTATATCGGACAGACGAAAATTAAAGACAGCGTGAGCGTCGCCATCGAAGCGGCGAAGCAGAGACAGGAGCCTTTGGATCATATCCTGTTTTACGGGCCTCCCGGACTTGGGAAAACTACGCTGGCCCAGATTCTTGCAAACGAGATGGGCGTACATATTAAGATTACCAGCGGACCTGCCATCGAGAAGCCGGGAGAGATGGCGGCCATTCTGAATGGGCTGAAGGCAGGTGATATTCTTTTTGTGGATGAGATTCACCGCCTGAACAAGCAGGTGGAAGAGGTGCTGTATCCTGCAATGGAGGATTTTGCCATCGATATCATGATCGGCAAAGGGTCGGCTGCGAAGTCCATCCGGCTGGAGCTTCCGAGGTTCACGCTGGTGGGAGCAACGACGAGAGCCGGGCTTTTGTCGGCGCCGCTTCGCGACCGTTTTGGCATGATTCAGCGGCTTGAATTCTATCAGGTGGATGAATTGAAGCAGATCATTTTGAATTCTGCGAAAAAGCTGGGAGTATCGGTGGAGGAAAACGGAGCCATCGAGATGGCGAAGCGATCCCGCGGAACCCCCCGCCTTGCCAACCGGATTCTGAAGCGCGTGCGGGATTATGCACAGGTTCGCTTTGACGGTGTGGTAACGGAGGAGGTCGCAAAGACGGCACTGGATCTGATGGATGTCGATAAAATGGGACTGGACCGGAGCGACCGAAGAATTCTTCTTACCCTGATTCAGAATTTCGGAGGGGGACCGGCGGGGCTCGATACCCTTGCGGCGGCAATCGGTGAAGATGCAGGAACCATTGAGGATGTGGTAGAGCCTTATCTTTTGCAGAACGGACTTCTGAACCGGACTCCGCGCGGGCGTGTCGCAACAAGAGCTGCCTATGAGCACCTGGGTCTCTCCTTTCCGGAAAGCGAAGAAGGATGAGCCGGATACTGGACAATTGAAAAGAAGTTCAGTACAATAATTCGGAATGTAGCCGCATGGAAACTGCGGTAAGGGGAGGCAATTATGGCTGCAAAGACAGATGCGGAAGTAATTATTGATGGAAAGGTCTATACACTTTCCGGCTACGAGAGTGAAGAATATTTACAGAAGATTGCATCGTACCTGAACGGGAAGATCGCAGAATTTCGCAAGAATGAAAGCTATGGCAAGCTGAACCCTGATTTTAAGAATATTCTGATGCAGATTAACCTTGCGGATGATTATTTCCGTGCGAAGAGAGAAATGGAAGATCTCAAGGCGGACGGGTCTTCGCGGGAGAAAGATCTGTATGATCTGAAGCATGAACTGATTGCCACGCAGATGAAGCTCGAAACCACCGAGAAGAATCTGAAGGAGGTTCGTGCGGAGAATGACGAGAATGCCAAAAAGATCATTCGGCTCGAGACCGAGCTGAAGACCAGGCAGGAGCGCTCCGGCAAGAACTGAAAGATGAATTTTTGAAAAGAAAAGCGTCGGAATACAAATCCGACGCTTTTTCCATGAGAGAAAGGATCCGGTTTTGAGGCAGAATTCAATGCGGTCTTGGAAAAACAAAGCAAAGAGAGTGGAGCTTCTTGCTCCGGCGGGCGGGATGGAGGCCTTCCGGGGAGCGCTGAATGCCGGAGCGGATGCCGTGTATCTTGCAGGACAGCAGTTCGGTGCCCGCGCTTATGCAGGAAATTTCACGGAGGAGGAGCTGGAGGAGGTGCTTGAAAAAGCTCATCTTTTCAGCGTCCGGATCTATCTTACCGTGAATACACTGACGCGTGAGAAGGAGCTTTCCGAGCTGTCCTCCTTTGTGCAGCGCCTTGCCCAAAAAGGACTTGACGGCGTGATCGTTCAGGATCCTGGAGTTGCGGCCGCCATCCGGCGGAACTGTCCGGAGGTGGAGCTGCATGCCAGCACGCAGATGTCGGTGACAGGAAGAGAAGCCGTGCGTTTTCTGAAACGGCAGGGCTTTGTGCGCGTGGTTCCGGCAAGAGAGCTCTCGCTGGAGGAAATCCGTCTTCTGAAGCAGGAAGATATTGAGGTGGAGAGCTTTATTCACGGAGCGATGTGCTACTCCTATTCCGGGAGATGCCTGATGTCCAGCTTTCTTGGCGGAAGGAGCGGGAACCGCGGGCGCTGCGCCGGGACCTGCAGGCTGCCTTATGAGATTCTGGATGAACAGAAGCTTCCTGCCGGAAGAGACGGCGTCTGTTATCCCATTTCCATGAAGGATATGTGTGTTCTTTCGATTCTTCCGGAGCTGATTGACTGCGGAATTGATTCGTTTAAGATCGAAGGGCGCATGAAAAAGCCGGAATATGTCGCTGGAACAGTGGCAATTTACCGGAAATACATCGACCGCTTTTACGAATGGGACAGCAAGGGACGCCCGGGCAGCTGGTCGGTGGATGAAACGGACCGGAATATGCTGGAGAACCTGTACATTCGTTCTGACCTGTGCACAGGCTATTATCATGAGCAGAACGGCCGCAATATGGTGACCATTCATGAGCCGGGCTACCGCGGAGCGGATTCTTCTCTTCTGGAACAGATCCGAAAGAAGTATCTGGAGGAAGACCGGAAGAAGAGCGTTACAGGAACCGCCTGTGTTTTTTCCGGGGAGCCGGTTCGAATGAGTGTTTCTATGGGAGATACGGTTTATGAGGCGGACGGCGCTGTGGCAGAGGCTGCCAGAAGCCGGGCACTGTCCGAGGAGGATATCCGCGGGAAGCTTGGAAAGGCGGGAGACACCCCCTTCCGGTTTGAGGAGCTGACGGTTTATACGGATGGGAAATCCTTCCTTCCGGTTTCTGCGCTCGGAGAACTGCGAAGAAAGGCACTGGACGGTCTGAAGAAAATGCTGCTTCCAGACGTTCCGGCCGGGATGGCTTCTTTGGAGGAGCCTGCGGCGGATCCGGAAGAAATCCGGCTTCATTCTTCGTTTCTGATGGTGAGAGATGCCGAACAGGCAGAAGCTGTGCTTCGTTTTCTGGAGGAAACCGGCCATGACATCAGGAAGACGATTTCTGACAAAGAAGCACCTGCTGCACTGGTCCTTGACGGCAATCTTCTGGATTCCGGAGCAGAAGGAGAACGTCAAAGAGAACGCATTTTCCGGAAATCGGAAGGGCTGAAACTCCCGGTATATGCGGCACTTCCTTATGTATTCCGGGAAAAGGATCGGACGTGGCTTGTGCGTTTTCTTGACGAAAACCGGGAAAATATTTACGGATTTGTTACAAGAAATCTCGAAGAGGTAGAATTTCTTTACGAGAAAGAGTATGATAAAACGGTTCTTGCAGACAGTACCTTGTATGTCTGGAACCATGAGAGCGAGAAAATGCTTCGAAGCTTCTGTCAGGGAATGGTGCTTCCGCAGGAGCTGGACCGGCGTGAACTGGAAGAGACCTTTGGAAAGAGTTCTTTGGATAAGATTCTGATGGTTTACGGCCGGGTACCGCTTATGGTGACGGCAAACTGTGTCCGCAAGACGGAAGGAAAATGCAGAAGAACGGAAGGAAAGAACCGGAAACCACAGTCCGGAAGAGGCTTCTGGTATCTGCAGGATCGCACGGGAGCAGAATTCCCCGTGGAGGCGCAGTGCTCTCACTGCCAGAATATTATTTACAACAGCGTGCCGACTTCTCTGCACCGTTTTGCAGGGGATCCGCTTCTTAAGAAGTGCGGCGCGGTAATGATGAGCTTCACGACTGAGAATGAAAAAGAGGTGCAGGAAGCCCTGATGCATTTTGCAGAATCGGGGATTCTGCGCGCAGTGATGCCGGAAGCTGCCTGTGAGCATCGGACAGAAGAGGGAAGGCTTTTTTCGGATTCCGGCTACACAAACGGTCACTACAGGAAGGGTGCAATTTAACTTTACATGCGGACTTATATCCTGGCTTTAACCAAATACGGCATCGTCGCCGTTATCCTTGCATATACGATTCTTTCCTTTTATCTGCTGCTGCAGAAGGATCCGAAGAAGATTCGTCTTCTTACTCTGGTCGAGAACGGATTGATCCTTCTGTTTCAGCTGGTCAGTTATTTTACCTTGTATGTGGCACTCGGCGAGAGCAGGTATATGCTGTTTGCACTTCTGGTGATGGGAGCCTTCTTTGCCATCTTTCTCCTGTACCAGACGCTTTATTACCATGCCAATATGCCATTGTTCAATAACATGTGTCTGCTGTTGTCGGTCGGACTTGTCGTTCAGTCCCGGCTTTCCTTTGACAATGCGGTGCATCAGATGATGATTGCCTCGATGGGGCTTGTCATCACCTTTGTGGTCCCGCTTTTTCGCCGGAAATTCTACCTTCTGAAGACACCGCGCTACGGGTATGCCATTGCCGGTATTCTGATTCTTGCCATCGTCATGCTGCTTGGTGCAACCACACTCGGAGCAAACATTACCTATACCATTGCGGGCGTGACTTTCCAGCCGTCGGAATTTGTAAAAGTCATCTATATCCTGTTTCTTGCCAGTACATTGAGGGATGTCCGGGATTTCCGGGATTTCCTGTTTGTTGGCGTGTTTGCGGCTGCACATGTACTGGTTCTTGTCGGGTCCAAGGACCTGGGCTCTGCTCTGATTTTCTTTGTCGTATTCCTGTTTATGGCATTTCTTGCAACCGGGGAGTGGATTGTCCTTGCGGGCGGTTTCGGAATGGGCTTTGCCGGGGCGTTTGCATGCTATTTCCTGTTTGATCATATCCGTCAGCGGGTACAGGCTTTTCTTGATCCGTGGAGCCTGATTGATTCCATCGGCTATCAGATCACGCAGTCGCTGTTTGCCATTGGCGCAGGCGGGCTCTGGGGTGTCGGCCTTGGTCAGGGGAAGCCCTCGGATGTTCCGTTTGTTGAGTCGGATTTTGTCTTTGCTGCGGTTTGCGAAGAGCTTGGACAGATTGTCGGAGTCTGTGTGATTCTGGTGGGCATCAGCTGTTTTCTTGTCATGCTGGGGCTCGCAGCAGGCTTTGCGGATCGATTTTACCGTCTGATGGCATACGGCGCAGCGATCTGCTACGTATTCCAGATGTTTCTGACACTGGGCGGACAGACGAAGTTCATTCCTCTGACCGGCGTTACGCTGCCGTTTATCAGCTATGGAGGAAGTTCGATTCTCTCGACGCTGATTATTTTCACTCTCGTGGAAGTGATGTGTATTCTGCGCGGAGAGAAGATCGAGGAGGTTCAGAGGAGGCGCATGCGTCTGAGACAGAGGGATGCCGCGTATCGAAGCCGTTACAGTCAGGGAGAGTACAGGCGGGTTCGCCGGACCGGTTATGTGAGTTCGTCAGAGAGAAGACCGGTGAGCCGTTCCGCGGGAAATGTGTACCGTGCGCCTGCCGACGAGGAGTATTACGATGACTGATCACAGAAGAGCACAACAGAAAAAGGCGGCGCTGTTAAGAGAAAAGGCCAAGGTCCGGAAGCAGGTCTTTGTGACGGGCGTTCTGGTCTGCTCTTTGTTTGCGGCGATGACGGTCTATTTTCTGATCTATACGAACAAGAATTCCAAAAAGCTCTTTGAGAACGATTACAATAAGAGAGAAGAAGCGCTGCTTGAGAAGAATGTCCGCGGAAAGATCTATGCTGCCAGCGGAGAGGTCCTTGCGGAGACCATTCAGGATCAGGACGGAAACGATGTCCGTTCTTATCCTTACAAAAACCTGTTTTCCCATATCGTCGGCTACACCTATAAGGGCGGAAGCGGTGTGGAGCAGCTTCAGAATTACAATCTGATGCATTCGGATATTTCTCTGTCGGATAAGGCATCTTATGATGCGGCGGGCGAAAGATATCCTGCGGATGATGTCTATACAACGCTGGATCTTGCGCTTCAGCAGGCTGCCTCCGACGCACTTGGCGACAATCGCGGTGCAGTCATTGTAACGGAGGTGGATACCGGAAATATCCTCTGCATGGTGTCCAAGCCGGATTTTGACCCGAATGACATTGAAGCGGAATGGGAACAGCTTGGCGCGGATACAGATTCCGGTACGCTGGTGAATCGTGTGACACAGGGACTGTATGCACCTGGTTCTACGTTTAAGATCTTCGATGCGATTGAGCTGATGGATGAGGATATGGCGGCAGCCAACGCGTTCAGCTACAACTGCATCGGATACGACAATAATTTCACTCTGGAAGACGGACAGCCGATTCATTGCTACCACTGGACGGCACATGGTACTGTCAGTCTTGAAAAGGCTTTTGCAAAATCCTGCAACTGTGCTTTTGTCAATATCGGAAACAGTCTGAACCGGGATTCCTTCTGTACGCTTTTGAACAACATGATGTTTGGAGAAGCACTTCCGTACGATCTTCCGAGCGGAACGAGCTCCTACACGCTGACAGCGGATACAACGAAGGAGGATGTGACCCAGCTCTCCATTGGTCAGGGCTCCACGCTGATGACGCCGATGCATCTGAATATGATTACGGCAGCCATCGCAAACGGAGGCACCGTACATAAGGATCAGATCATTGCCTCGGTAAAGACCGGGACAGGCTCCACTTTGTCAGAGACGAAGCCGGAGGACTATCGGACTGTGATGACGGCAGAGGTTGCTGCCAAGATGCGGGAAATGATGCGGGATGTTATTGCGGAGGGTACGGCGACCAAGCTGAGCAGCCGTCCGTACAATCCCTGCGGAAAGACGGGCTCGGCGGAGATTGTAACCGGTGAGAGCACTTCTCACGCGTGGTTTACCGGCTTTGCACCGGAAGAGAATCCGGAGATTGCAATTACGGTCATCGTGGAAGGCGCGGGCACCGGCGGTGTATCTGCAGTACCTGTGGTTAGAAGTGTTCTGGATGAGTATTTCGGTTATACACCGGCAGAGGGCGAGGATGACGATGCCAATTACATTATGGTTGGCGTAGACGGAACCCAGACGGTGGCGGATCCTTCGGAATCCACCGGAACGACCGTGACGCTGAATATGGATACCAACGGAGACGGCATCATGGATGCCATCGATACGAACGGAGACGGAATCCCGGATGCCTATGATCTTGATGGAGACGGAATTCCGGAATCTACGACCAATACGCCGAAGCCTTCTTCCACTGTACCTGCAGGAAATGAGGAAACGACTGCGGGGACGACAGGCACAGAGGCCGGAACGGAAGGAAATACTGCAGGCAATACCGATACAGCCAATTCTCCGACCGGTACAGAGACAGGTAACGGCGGCGTGACAACGGATCCGAATACAGGGGCCGGAACTGGGACGGATACCACCGGAACCGGAAACGCCGCTTTGGATACCACCGGAGGACAGACGCAGGATCCTGCTGCCGCAGGCGGTACCGCGAGTGCTCCGGCAGATCCGGGCACCGGACAGGAAGGAAATCAGGCTGGACAGCCAGCCGGCGCTTAGCAGGAAACGGCAGGGATACGATGCAGTTTTACAGAGATCTCTATGTAAGCCCGGAAATCAAGCATCCGGAACATATCAAATGGCGCCTGCGTCATAACGCAGGCAGCCTTTCGCTGTACGTGATTACGCTGTGCGATGAAAGCCTCTCCGGAAAAGAGGCGTTTCCGCACGGCGTTTCTGACTTTGAAGGTCAGGAGAAATGCGAATCGCAGGAGCTCATTTCCCCTGCAGGCAGCGGCTCCCTGCAGGGCCAGCTCCTGATGTTTCACTGCGCGAATCTGCAGCAGCCCTATGAGAAAAAGCACTGCCCGATGATCATTGGAATTGCACAGGGGAGAATGGCTGCTCTGGAGCTTGTGCGGAGAATTGTGCAGGAGTGCGTGGAGAAGACAGGGGGAGCAGATCTTGTTCCGTTTCTGGCAAAGCGTGATGCCAGAATTCACTGGACGCCTCCCCTTGTACCGGAGAAAATCATTTCATCCGGACAGGGGGTGCACAGCCCGTGGAAGGGAGGCGGAAAATGAACGGCCTTACGATTTTTCTTGCCCTGTTAAGGACCATAGGGATTCTGGGGCTCTGGCTCCTTGCGGCGGCTTTTCTTTTTCTGCTTCTGATTCTTTTTGTTCCGGTCCGTTACCGGGCAGAGGGGAGCATCGATGACCGGGAGGGAGGAGAGTCCTTTGACCCGGAGCGGGTGAAGAAGGCTTCCCGGGCAGAGCTGCATATTTCATGGCTGCTTCACATCCTGCGCATCCGGATTTCCTTTCCGGGGGACCCGGCAATGTCGGTGAGAATTCTGTTCTTCCGGATCCCGGTCGGGAAAAAGAGAAGGCAGGAAGAGCAGAAGGAGAAAGCCGGCGAAACGGAGAAGAAGGGCGGGAATGCGCGTCCGGACCTTGAAAGACGGATCGGACTTTTGGGAAACGATGAGACGAAACGGGCAATTCATGCTATTCTGAATAAATCCGGAAAGCTTCTGCGGTACCTGCTGCCGAAGAAATGGAAGGTGGAAGGCAGTGCAGGCTTTGGCGGACCGGAGGGAACCGGGAAATTCATGGAGGCCGAAGGACTTCTGTTTCCGCTTATCTGCGGGCACGTCTGGGTTACACCGGATTTTGACAGGTACCGTGCAGAGCTTGTGTTTTCAGCAAAGGGATCGATACGCCTTATCCGTGTTCTGGTTACGGCACTTTTGCTGATAGCGGACAGAAATGTCCGCCGACTGATCCATACATGGAAGAACCTGTAAGGGAGGATATGAGATGCCAGAAAAGAATCCAGAGAAAAAGCAATGCAACGAAAATCTTCGAAGCCGCAGCAACAGCTTCGACAACGTGATTCACTCGCTTTTGCAGGAGGCAGGAGGCGTTCTGACAAGCAAAACCGTCATCGGTGAACCGATTGAGGTGGGTGATACGCTTCTGATTCCGCTTTCGGATGTCACCGTCGGAGCGGCAGCCGGCTCCAACAACGGGAAGGATAAAAATGCCGGAATGGGCGGCTTTACGGCAAAAATGTCTCCCAGCGCGGTTCTGGTAATTAAGAACGGCAATACGAAGGTAGTCAGCATTAAGGATCAGAATTCTCTTTCCAGACTGGTGGATATGGTTCCGGAGGTCGTGGACAAGTTTGTGGATGCCCACAATTCAAAAAAGATGATGAGTGATGAGGAAGCTGCCTCCCGGGCGTTTCCGGACGAAGAAAAGGGATGATCTATGTTTGATACGACAAAGCAGCGTGTGATCCGCGTGATCGGTCACAAGAATCCGGATACGGATTCCATTTGCTCCGCCATTTCCTATGCTTATCTCAGGAATCAGATCAGCGATCAGGTGCATGAGCCGAGACGTGCGGGAGAAATCAGCCGGGAAACCCAGTTTGTTCTGAATCATTTCGGCGAAAAGCTGCCGAAGCTCTCCGTGGATATGAGCCCGACCATCAGCTACATTGACATCCGTCAGGAGCCGGGAGTGGATGGCGAGATGTCCACGAGAGATGCCTGGCAGCGCATGAATGATCGCAACATCGATACGCTCTGCATTACGGACAAGGAGAACAATCTGCTTGGCCTGATTACCGTGCGTGACATTGCAAATGCCAATATGGATCTGTTTCATACGGAGGTTCTTGCAGAGTCACATACCAGCTATCAGAACCTTCTGTCTGTTCTGAACGGTAAGCTCCTTACGGGAGACCCGGACGGGATCATTACGACCGGACAGATTCACGTGGGAACCAGTCCGGAGGCGATGGAGGAGCTGGTTCACAAGGGCGATCTTGTCATGGTGACAAACCGTTATGAGGCTCAGATGTGTGCCATCGATTACGGCGCTGCCTGCCTGGTGGTCTGCATGGATTCGGCGGTACCGCAGAAGCTGATCGATCGCGCAGCAGATATGGACTGTGCGGTCATTCAGACACCCTATGATACCTATGCTGCGGCGAGGCTTGTCAGCATGGCTGCTCCGGTAAGATTTTTCATGAAGACGAAGGAGCTTCTCAGCTTTAATGTCAACACACCGGTGGAAGAAGCCAGAAAGATTATGGCAAGCGTCCGTCACCGCTACTTCCCGATTCTGGACCAGAACGGAAAGTACTGCGGCGTGATCAGCCGCAGAAACCTGTTGAACATGCACAGGAAGAGAGTGATTCTGGTCGACCATAATGAGAAATCTCAGGCTGTGGACGGCCTGGACGAAGCGGAAATTCTGGAAATTATTGATCACCACAGAATCGGCGCGCTGGAAACCGGAGGACCGGTATATTTCCGCAATGAACCGGTTGGCTGCACCGCAACGATTCTTCACGCCATGTTCCATGAGAATCACGTGGACATCCCGAAGAACATCGCGGGACTCCTTCTTTCTGCGATTCTCTCGGATACCCTGATGTTTCACTCACCGACCTGCACGCTTGTCGATCAGGCGGCCGCAAGAGAGCTTTCGGAGATCTGCGGCGAGGATATCGATGAATACGGAAAAAAGATGTTCGAAGCGGGGGAGGACCTGTCCGGCCGGGATGCGGATGACATCCTTCACACGGATTACAAGGAATTCAACATCGGAGACAAGACGATCTCTGTCGGCCAGGGCTTCTATATGAGTGAAAAGGCATATAAGGAGGCCGGCGATCTGGTGGAGGCTTATCTTCCGATCGCTCTTGAGCATTCCGGAAATGCAATGATTTTCTATATGCTCACCTCTGTACTGAAGCAGAGCACCGAGCTTTTGTACGTCGGAAAAGGTGCGGAGGAGCTTGCCTGCAGTGCCTTCCATGTGCCGGCAGAGGATGGAAGAATCATGCTAAAGGGAGTGGTAAGCCGCAAGAAGCAGCTGATCCCGCCGCTTCGGGAGCGTCTCCTTTCCTGAATCTGATTTCAGAAAAATGAGACAGGAAAGAATGCAAAAAATGCTGAAGTGAAAAAGTAACTTCCACCCCATAAGCTTGTTTTTGGAAAGTTGCGG
>ERZ1034680.45-NODE-45-length-95219-cov-23.911300_pt1 | contig 95219 bp, 93 predicted proteins | sample MGYA00520639_ERZ1034680 | MGnify/ENA primary metagenome ERZ1034680 (study PRJEB33766, sample SAMN09781760) | gut metagenome | biome: gut microbiome | host: Homo sapiens | place: Madagascar | study: EMG produced TPA metagenomics assembly of the PRJNA485056 data set...
TAGCATCATTTCTGATGCTAAGATCTTGATTGGTCATCTTAACTTAATGACATTGATGGCCTGGGCGGCTTTTTAAATTAAAATCAAGAGAGGTTTTAAAACATAGTTTTTTCAATTCTTAATGGTATAATAGACTCATGATGAATCTGGTAATTATAATGTTTCGTTTACATGTATTAAGAAAGTGTGCAAGATTATAGGAGAAAATAAATGATTAAAAACATAGTATTTGACATAGGGAACGTGCTTGTCAGGTTCCAGCCGGACGAGGCAATGCGTGAGATTGGCATTGAAGAAAATAAAATAGCAGCTTTAGCCCATGCAACATATGAAAACCCTGTCTGGGTTGAGCTGGACCGTGGTGTAATTCCTGAGAACGAGATAATTGATGAGATGGTTAAGGTGGCTCCACAGTATGAGGCGGATATCAGGAGATTTTTTAAAGAGGGAAAGGCTTTTGTCGTAAAGGCATTCGACTATGCAGCAGACTGGATTAAGGAGTTAAAGAGCAGAGGCTATAAAGTGTATTTGTTATCGAATTATCCAAAGGACTTCTTCGAGCTTCATACGCACAGTGAACTTAGTTTTGTGTCACTTGTTGACGGCAAAGTCATTTCAGCTATGGTTGGGATGATAAAGCCTGATGCCGGTATCTATCAGTGCCTGTTTGATAAATACAATCTGAATCCGAAAGAATGTGTGTTCATAGATGACAGACCGGAAAATATCGAAGGTGGCAGAAAGCTTGGTATGGAGGGAATTGTGTTTACAGACTATGAGACCAGAAAGAAAAAGCTGGAGCAGATGCTGTCTGAGAAATAATAAAGAGCAGCACAGATAATTTTGCATGAAGGTGCCCTTTTTATGATCCTTCCAATTGCCTTTTTGACAATCGGCCTTGGATTTATCATAGGAGTACTCATCGGTGTTTGGAAAAAGTCCATCATCCGGAAACGCGGAAACCGCTATCCGGCAAAAATTTACGGCTATGTACAAAATAATTCCTATCTAGTAAATGACGCATATCATAAATATATGCAGGAAGGAGCAAAATATGTTATCGTTGCTATTGGGAATCTGTATGATTTGGTTTATCGGAAAGTTTTTTATATTTGGGGTCAGGGCATCCTGGGGAATATTTAAGCTACTCTGCACAGTGGTATTATTCCCGGTAATCCTGATTTTAATGGTAGTCGGAGGGCTGATGTATATTGCCTTCCCAGTGATGCTGATTGGAGGAATTATAGCACTTTTGGTATCTCGTTCATAATGTATTTAAAATCATACGTATTGCACAAAAAGAGGAAACATAGCACATGTTTCCTCTTTTCTTACTCTTACCGGAGTAATCCACTTTCCTTCAGTAAAATTTCCAGGTCGGTTCCTTCCACAGCTTTTATTGCTTTCTTTAAGACTAGCTTTTCCTTGAGAGAAAGCGGAAGTTCATCAATCGGCTTTTTATCAACTGCATAATATGCGGCCCGCAGCAATTCACGTACATCGTACTTAGAGCCCCACACCTCCGGAACACCACGATCTACGTTCATAAGTGTGTAAACTGCTTCCATACCCGTACGGATGGAGTATTCTGTCGTAAAAATTGTGTCTCTCGGGGTCTCCGCAAACTGTCCCAGGAATGCAAAATTGACAGCACCTTCCGGAACAACAAGCGGACGATCACTTTCTTTTCTTGGCTGGAAGAAAGCATTGATGTATGGCATGAAGCAGGTTGTTGTATTGCAGCGATTTTTTGCCCAATCGTCAATCTGATCAGTCGGGACGCCAATGTGATACAGCCACTCCCTGCAAACTTCTTCACCTGTACAATCCCGCATTGCCTTCTTTACATAATTTCCTTTTTTATTCGTTGTAAGTGCATATACCCAGATCAAAACCGTATTTTTATCCTGCGCTTTAAACTGTGGCTGACGATTGATTGTCCACGAAAGATACCAGTTATCGGTACTATCCTTCACTGTCACAATTCCTCCGGTTGTTACCTTTCCTTCTCTCGGATCACGCTTGCAAATGCTGATAATCTTCTGGATGATCTCTTCATCAGAGGTTTCCACAGTTGCACTCATCCAGTTTGTTGCTTCAAAATCGTCGCAGAATTTATCCGGATTACCATACTCACCATTCTTTGCCTGTGCAGCAATATTCTTCCACAAATCCCACGATTCGCCTGCACCGTTTTTAATCAGGCTCAAATCCGGCGCTGTATTCTGATCTCCATAGCAGGAAGTATCTGTACAGCATCCATTTGTTATAAAGACCAGATCATCCTCAATCAAATCAATTGTACTCGGTTTTCCAGCCTTTTCATATATAATCTGTGTGGCAGTTTTTTTACCATTTTCATCTTTGATGACAACATTTTTGACATCCATGCCATATTCGACTGACACACCATGGCTTTCGAGATATTTTACAAGCGGAAGAATCATGCTCTCGTATTGATTGTATTTCGTAAAGCGGAGTGCGGAAAAATCCGGAAGTCCATCAATGTGATGGCAGTATCTGCACAAATAGCGTTTCATTTCCAGTGCAGATGACCATCTTTGAAATGCAAACATGGTCTGCCAGTATAGCCAGAAATTCGTGTCCCAGAAGGAATCCGGCAATATCTCACTGATTTTCTTATCCTCCAAATCCTTTTCCGGTGTCATAAACAACTTTGACAATGCCAGAGCTGAATTCTTATCAAGTGTAAATTTTTTATCTGTATGTGCATCCTGTCCGCATTTCTCAGAAGCCCTGCAAAGGGAGTAATTCGGATCATGCTTGTTTAACCAATAATACTCATCCAGAACAGAGACGCCCGGTGTCTCTATCGAAGGAACATCCCGGAACATATCCTACATACATTCAAAATGGTTGTCCATTTCTCTTCCGCCACGCATATAGAAACCTTTTCGGACATCCTTTCTTCCATCGCAGCTGCCCCCGGCAAGATCCAGTTTCTCAAGGAGATGAATATGCTCTCCCTTTAACTGCCCATCTCTCACCAGATAAAAAGCGGCTGAAAGCCCCGCTAATCCTGTTCCAATGATATATGCTGATTTCCGGTCAGCACCCTCCGGTTTTTCCGGTCTTGCAAATGCTTCATAAGTTCCTGCTGAATAATACATAATAAAAACCCTCCTTTTTGTTTAAACTGTGTCATTTTCTGTGTTTCCATATGCACAGTATATCCACAAAATCTTCTTTCTACTATGCACAAAAAAAGAGAACTGTCATAGAAAGCGACAATCCTCTTACATTGCATCCATATACGACAAACCACAAGATTTGTCATAATCAACTCATATATATCATGAAAATGATAATAAAAAGTCTGACGGTTTATTCCACACTTTTCCGTAATGTCATTGATTGTTATTTTATCAATTGATTTTTCTAATAATAACTCCTTAAACGCAAATGCAATTGCAAACTTTGTTGTTGCCTTGCTCATGCTGCCTGCCCCCCTTCTTTACTTGTATATTTTACCGTCATTGGGTGATTTTTGCAAATTCAAAGGAATACTAATAAAGGATTGGAGTATTTCGAGTGTGATGGCTAGATATTGGAAAATGCAATCCTGGATAGCTGGAAAAGAAAAAAGTTCGTAGAAAGCATATTTTACTAACTTTTTTTTATATTCATAATAGTATTATTCTGGTATAATAGAGAAAATAAATTGAGATTGATATAAAAAGGGAGAATGGAAATGGTTAGTAAAATATTAGTAGATAAAAAAAGAATACTTTCATTTTGTGAAAAAAATAATTATAAGTATGAAGACTATATAAAAGCAGGAATCATTCAGACATATCTAAGGTTTACAGGGGAGTTTCTAGAACATTTCGAAAAGAATATTTCCGTTATAGATTTTATAAATAGTGTGATTGCAGAACCAATTTCTGACATGGATTTTCCTATTGATTTTAAAATAGGTCATGAATCTGAATACGTATTAATTCAAAGCAAAAATCAAATGATTACATCAGAGTATATTTACAGTTTAGCTAGTAGTTGTGAGATTGTGTTAAATCAGATGTTTGTAAAACTTACAATAAGTGATATTGAACTTGTTTCGCAGCAAGAGGCACAGAAAATATACAAATTATCTTCAGGAGATAGTTTACTGTATAACCATAATAGAACCTGGGTTGATTGTTTGAGTGATAACGTAAAAAAGTATCCTAACAACATTGCAGTAGTGGATAAAGAATCATCTATAACATACGAAGAATTAGATGATAAATCAAATAATATTGCTAATTATTTAATTGAATTTGATTGGAAAGAAAATTCTGCTGTGGTAGTTGCATGTAAAAGAAGAAAAGAATTTATAATAGCGATTACAGCAATTAACAAAGCTGGTTATGCATATGTTCCAATTGATCCTGAATATCCTGATAATATACGCGATTATATTATTGAAAATTCAGGTGCCAAAATGGTTTTGAATGATGAGAAAATAAAAAATATAATAAAAATTTCCCCAAAAAATCAAAACATTAATAAATCAAAACCTGAAAATATTGCATATATGATATATACCTCAGGAACAACAGGAAATCCAAAAGGTGTAATGATAAGTCATAAAGCAGTTATGTCATATGGAGCATGGACAATACCATTTCTAAAATTAGATGAGACAAAGAGAAACTTTTTATTTTCATCTTTTTCATTTGATGCGTCAATATTAGATACGTTAATTCCTTTGATGGCAGGCGCAGCTATCTATATAGCAGATGAAAAGATGAGAATGAATTTAGAGCAAATGGCTGAATATATTAATGAGAATAATATAACAGGAATGTCAGGCTGTTATGCTTTGGGAAGAGAACTAATCGGCAGATATGATCTTAATCTTGAGTATGCTTTATTGGGAGGGGAGGCTTTTCTACAGTTTAAGAAGGTACCATATAGATTAATCAATGGATATGGTCCTACGGAGTTTACAGTTACTTCATCAGTACATGAGATTAATCAGAACAAAGAATATATACCTCCAATAGGAAAACCGGCTCCAGGATCTATTCAGATAATTACAGATTGTTTTATGAAAATGGTGCCATTTGGGATAGCGGGGGAGCTGTGTCTTATTGGTGATCAGATGGCAATAGGATATTGTAATAACAAACAAGCTACGGAAGAGGCATTTGTCAATCTGGATAATGGTATGAGATGTTATAGAACAGGAGATCTGGTAAAGTACAATAAAAATAATGAATTGGAGTATCTTGGGCGAATTGACAGACAGGTAAAACACAGAGGATTTAGAATTGAACCAGCACAAATTGAAAGCAGAGCGTTACAATATAAAGGGATAACAGAGTGTGTTGTTGTTTTAAAATCAATTAATGATATAAAAAAACTTTGTATTTATTATTCTTCTCAGGATAAGATTGATAAGACTGATTTCCAGATATTTCTGTCTGAGGGACTAGCTAGCTATATGATACCGGAAGCATATGTACAGCTCGATACAATTCCTAAAACACCAAATGGAAAGATAGACTTCAGAAGTCTTCCAGAGATAAAGGTTCAGATGAACTATGCTTTTTATGAGAAGCCAAAGAGCCGAGATGAAAAATATGTCTGTAAAAAGATATGTGAAATCTTAAATATTGATCAAATAGGGCTTAATGACGATTTTTTTGAATTTGGTGGGGATTCATTAAAGTGTATGGAACTGGTTCAGGAGTTAGAAATACCTACATTAGAAGTGGCAGACATATATGAATGCAGAGTTATAAAAAATATTGTAAAAAGATATCGTGAAAGAAAATATAAAGTATTAAATGATAAACAAAATTATAGAGAGAAAGAATTTCCTTTAATAGGAGCTCAGATTCATTTTAACAATATCCAGAACAGATATCCTTCACATACAAGTTGTAATATTCATGGGTTTTATGTAATAAATGACAGTGTTAATGAAGATAAGTTAATAGATGCAGTAAATAATACAATTAAAAAGCACGAAGTGTTTGGAAATAAATTTTTTTATAAAAATGGCAGTGTATTTCAAAAATATGACAAGTCATATATAAAACAAGTTCAATTAGAATCAGTTACCGAGGATTGGCTAAATGCGAGTTTTGATAATTTAATACAACCATATGATATTTTTAATGAACCTTTATATAGAATACGCATTTTTAAAACCGAAAATGGAGTATATTTGTTTACAGATTTTCATCATTTAATTATGGATGGAGTTTCACTTGACATTTTTTTTAGAGATATTACAAGAGCTTATGATGGTTTTAGTCTTACAAAAGATAATTATTATGAGTATCTATATAAAAAAGAGATGTCTGAACGACTCAATAAAGATAAAAAATATGAATTAAATACTTCATACATTATGCCATTTGATTTTAAAAAATATCAAAATATAGAATATGGAATACGACAAGATTTTGTAGAGGTGTCATTAAATATAACAAATGAGAAGTTGGAATCGGTTTGTAATAATTATAAGATGTCGGCGAATAGTTTGTTCTTAGGCTGTTATTTTCTGGCGATGTACAAGCAGATTAAACAAAAAAGCTTATGTGTATCATGGATTTATAATGGAAGGGACAGTTTGTTGACGGAAGACAGTATTGGTCTGATGATTAATTTATTGTTTGTAAATTGTGACATTGACGAAAATATGACAATTTCTGAATATATGAATTATATAAAAAAAGGTGTAGACGAAAGTCTTTCGAGAAGTTCATATAATGGATATGCCATCCAAAATCTTTTGGATGATCCGATAGGTTGTTTTCAGTATCAGTCTTTTGAAGAATGTAAATTTACAGATATAATTAATAAAAGAATTGAACTACCGAATCCGCTGTTTGAGCCTGCTTTTTTCTGGGAGGTGGAGGTTGTAAATGAAATTGAAGATGTAATGGTACGATGTATATATAATAATAACTATTACAAAAATGAAACAGCAGATTTATTTGTTGAGAATTATAAAAATGCAGTGAACAGTATAGTTAATGGAAAGGGAAAGATAAAAGATGTTTAAACATAATAATAGAGAAGATGCATTTATAAGAAAAATATATGCAAGATTATTACCGGTACAAATTATAATGGTTGCAATACAATCTATAAACGGTATTGTGGATGGTATAATTGGAAGTCGATTATTGGGAAGTGATGCAATGGCAGCAGTTGGATTATTTTCACCATTATTATCGCTGTTGTATGCGTTGGCTTGTATAATAATAGTTGGTTCACAGGTTCTGGGTTCGCAGACCGCTGGAAAAGGAAATATGGACAATACAAATAAAATATTTTCAATTACAATCTGTCTAATTGCAATTTTGGGAGTTGTTGTTGCATTTATTCTATTATTGTTTAATCATCAACTGGCTGTTCTAATGAAAGGAAATGAAATGCTGGCTGATTATATGATAGGTGTTTCATTTTCTTTTCTGTTCGATGTGATATGTGCTATTTTTGCAGATTATCTTCAGTTAATGGGAAACGTAAAGAATACATATATAGGTTTATTCGTATTAATAGCATCAAATACGTTGCTAAATGTTGTTTTTATAAAAACACTAAACCTAGGAATTTTGGGACTTGGACTTGCAACTACAGTAAGTACAATGTTTACATTTCTAATTATGGGAAGTGGTTTTATTGGTAAAAAATCAAACATTCACTTTACTTTTTCAGGGCTGCCATGGAATCAGGTTAAAGAAATAATTATATATGGTTCATCTGCGGCAACGTTTAATATTGTACTTGCTGTAAAAGGATTTGCATTAAATTATATAGTACTTTTTATCGGCGGAGAACTGGCTCTTGGAGCAATGTCAGTATACAATTCGATATTAGGATTAACTGGCGCAATTAGCATGGGAATTGGAACAACGACATTGACAATAGGAAGTGTATTTTATGGGGAAAAGGATTCTAAAGCGGTAAAATCAGTATTTAGGGTATCATTTGAAATAGGTATTACGCTTGCAATGGTTGTAGCAATATTCATTGTTGTATTTTCAGGATCAATTTCAGCATTGTTTTATTCAAATGAGCCACAGGCCAGAAAAATATTACAGGATATCCTTATCTATTCAACCATGTATATTCCTTTGAATATAATTATATGTGTGTACAATAAGATGTATCATATACGAGGTAAAATGATAATTACTAATATTTTGTCATTTTTGGAGAATGCTATTGTTATAGTTGCTGCTCTTACTTTAGGATTGTTGTTTGGATTGAAGGGTGTATGGTTTTCATTGCCGGTAGGTTGTCTACTTTTAGCAGTCTGGGTTGTGCTTTACACAAGGGGAAAAGGAAATTTCAATGATTTTAATTCGCAAAATAGTATATATTTCAATGTTTTTGATGAGGATGATATTGATAAAGTATACGGTAAAATAAAGAATTTCATATTAAAACATAAGCCAGATGAAAAAGATATCTGTAGGTTTGTTAGGAAAATAATAATAAAAGAAAAATCCAAGTATAAGATGTTCAATTGTAGTGTTTTAGATAATAATGGAATGATTGAAATAAGAGTAAGGAATAATGATAAAAGCTCTAGTCTTGATATTGAGGATGAGAATTATAAAGTAGAAACACAAAACTTTATAGGAATCACAGAGTTTAAACTTGAAGTCAGGTAATACTCGAGGGAACCGGTTTTCAAATTATGATGGAAGTTATTTTATTCTACGATAGGAGAAATGATATTCATAAGGCAACCCCCGCGCATATGGGTAAAATTAGCTGCGTAGCAGTGGGAAAGCACGAGTATCGTGCGGTTTGCGAATGTGCGTGGGGGTCTGAATAATTACTAATATTTATAGCGTAGTTTTATCGCTTTCCTTCTTATTCTTATCCTTATCAACCGGCTTGAACAGAATCTTGCACACGAGCGCCAGTCCACCAAATATGAGTATCAGAATACCGACCCACTCAAAAAGAGACATAGGTACCAGATGAAAATTGGTAGTATAAATTATGGAGGCGATGATTAAAAGCACGCTGATTCCTAAAAACAGCTTGCGCTCAAAGGACTCCGGTTTGATAAATACGAGAATCACTGCGATGATGAATGGAACTATAATTAATCCGTTATGGATGGTGATAGAGCCTATCATAAGACCACCGGAGAAGAATGTACTCGAGACGCGCACATTTAGTGAGAACCAGTACAATCCGATGGCAAGCATTGCAACTCCACCGAGAAATTCAAGTAATTCATTTTTAGCTTCTTTCATTTGAATATTACCCTTTCATTGTAAACAATTTTAAATCAAGTATTAAACCAGCTTCTGGCCACATTCTGTGCAGAACTTACCGCCGTTTGTCGGAGTACCGCAGTTCGGACAGAACTTTGGAATGTTACCGGCCACACCTGAGGTGCTGCCCTGATTTGAGGTGTTCTGATATGTGACATTCTGGTTTGTTGTGTTCTGATTCACAGCGTTCTGGTTCATAGCAGCCATGTTGTTTACCATCTGCTGTCCCATCATCATGCCCATCTGCATGCTAGCCATGTCGACAGCAGCATTTCCGCCGTGGCCACTCTTTGAGACGGCATCTGTGACTGCAAATTGCTGATAGCGGTTCATATCGCCGACCATGGACTGGGAAGCGGCCTTTTTCTGCATTTCCTGAACCTCTTGTGGATATGAGAAATTAGAGCACTTGAAGTCGAGCACGGTAAGGCCTATTTTTATAAGAGCCATATCGAGGTCAGTTTTGATTCCCTGGCTGATTTCCTGGGAATTCATCTGCAGATTGAACATATCCTTGCCCTCGCGGCTGATCCATTTCATCAGAAGCGGATCAAGTATGGAGATAACATAATCGCGGATATCGTCTATTGTGTAAATCTGCTTCACTCCGGCAAGAGCGTCAATAAGCTGCAGGTAATCATTTACCTTAACATCAAAGGTTCCGAACGCCCTGATTGGCATACCGCCCGGAAGTCCGGGTGCCGGAAGAGATATTGCATTTTTGGTGCCCCATTTGATGTTGAAAATCTTGGTGTTGACGAAGAGAACCTCTGCTCTTAGTCCACTGTTAAAGCCGAATTTGAAGCCCTTTAAAGTTGAAAGGAACGGAATAATCTGGGATTCTATTTCGTAGCTTCCCTCATCTGTGAATATTCCCTCAATTCTGCCGTTGTATAAGAAAATTGCGTCCTGTCCCTGAGGGACGATAAGGCGGCTGTCTTTCTTGATTTCGTTGTTGGTCCATTTCCAAAAGATTACATCGTCGCGATATTCTGACCATTCAATAACATTTGCGAACTGCTTACTAAATAATCCCATAAATTGCATCCTCCTGATTATTAATAACATCTGTGTTGACAAGAAAAGGGGAATCATGTTTCAGATTCCCTTTTCAACAGTGCATAATTTATAATTTTATTTACCCATCTGTGCCTTCAATGCAGCAAGCTCATCGTCAAGGGAGCTGGCATTAGCAGGACTGTCGTATTTACTTGTAAGTGCAACAATTGAAGACTAAGCGGCTGTCTTGTTCAGCTCAGACATTGCATTTGCCTCGTCTAACATTTGATTGGCTTTGTCCTCCATTCTGTTAAATTGCTGACAAATTGCTGACAAATTAGTATTTGAGAGGTTGCGTAACACGCCATAAAAATGTATAATTAGAAGTAATGAATTTCATATTAAATGATATTGGAGGTACTCATGTCACAGTCAGTTACGATAAAGAGTAATAAATATGGAATCAATTTAGTTTTAGATGCGGATATGTCATTTGCTGATTTGATAAAGGCAGTTGTAGAGAAGTTTAAGGCATCCGCCAATTTTTTTAAAAACGCAAAGCTTGCTATTTCATTTGAGGGAAGGCATCTTTCAGATGAAGAGCAGCAGCAGATAATTGCAGCTATTGAGGAAAATACCACAATTGAGATTTTGTGCATTGTGGAGAGTGGTACCGAGCAGGAAGCCATTATGAAGGAGCAGGTTGAGGCATTTAATGAGGCTGTGCAGAAGCAGTGCGAGAATGTTGCAACAGTCAGTGTTCCGGAGCAGTTTTACCGTGGTACGCTCAGGTCAGGCCAGGTGATTACCAGCGAGTCTTCGGTCACAATCATAGGTGATGTCAATCCGGGAGCCAAGATTATAGCTCAGGGCAATATCGTTATTCTTGGTGCATTAAAGGGCAATGTCCACGCCGGATGTACAGGTGACAGGAGCTGCTTTGTATTTGCACTTGACATGCAGCCGATTCAGATTCAGATTGGTGATCTGATTGCGAAGAGTCCGGACGAGCCTCAGCCAAAGCACAGGGTAAGGCGCAAGGAAAAGCCGGCACAGGAGCAGGCGCAGATAGCCATCGCAAAGGATGGATATATTTACATCGAACCAATTACTAAAAATATTTTAAATAGCATTTAGGAACGTAGGAGGAAGAAAGTTCATGAGCGAAGTAATCGTTATCACATCAGGAAAGGGTGGTGTGGGCAAGACCACAACCACAGCAAATATTGGTACAGGTCTTGCACAGTTAAATAAAAAGGTTGTTATGATTGATACTGACATCGGACTGCGTAACCTGGATGTTGTTATGGGACTTGAGAATCGTATTGTATACAATCTCGTAGACGTCGTTGAGGGCAAATGCCGTATCCGTCAGGCTCTTATCAAGGATAAGAAATATCCGGATCTGTGTCTGCTTCCATCAGCCCAGACAAGGGACAAGGATGCTGTTACACCGGAGCAGATGGTTGAGCTTATCAATGAGCTTCGTGAGGAGTTTGACTATATTCTGCTTGACTGCCCGGCAGGTATCGAGCAGGGCTTCAAGAATGCCATTGCAGGAGCTGACCGTGCACTTGTTGTCACTACACCTGAGGTATCAGCAATCCGTGACGCTGACCGTATTGTTGGCCTTCTCGAGGCAAATGAGATGAAGCGCATTGATCTGATTGTCAACCGTCTGCGTGTCGATATGGTTAAGCGCGGTGATATGATGAATGTGGATGATGTAACAGAGATCCTTGCAGTCAACTTAATCGGTGCAGTACCGGATGATGAGCAGATTGTTATTTCTACAAACCGTGGTGAGCCGTTAGTTGGTTCAGACAGCCTTGCAGGAAAGGCATATATGAATATCTGCCGCCGTATCATGGGCGAGGAGGTTCCTTTACTTGATTTAAATCAGAAGCATGGTGTATTTGAAAAGCTAAAGGATATGTTTAAGAAAAATTAAAGGGGGATACGTACCATGGGTATAATGGATTTATTTAAAAAGAAATCTTCTGGTAATGTTGCAAAGGATCGCTTGAAGCTGGTGCTGGTTTCTGACCGTGCAAACTGCTCATCGGAGATGATGGAGATGATGAAAAGGGATATCATTGAGGTTATTTCCCGCTATATGGATATTGACGCGGAAGCTCTTGATGTAAAAATCACAGAGACAGAGTCTGATTCTAACAACGGAATGGTTCCGGCACTCGTTGCCAATATTCCTATCCGTGACATGAAGCATCGTCCGGATCCAAGATAGAGTAAATAAAATAGTAGGATATGATAAGATATGAGGGTCAAAAGGTGTTTTGACCCTTTAATTATTATATTGAATAAAAAAGACTTGATTTGATATTAGAGTGTGATATACTTTAATACGTTACAAATAAATAAATTTTAGCAGAGTAGACACATGTGCGTTAAGTGCCGGATGAACAGGGAGTTGTCACCCGGACGAAAAGAAAATCTTGCGGTACATGAGTCGCATCCCGCTGCATCCGAAGATATTAATTATCTCCTGTTGTAGTTCGGTGAGGTCTGCAAAGGAGGTAATTTTTTAATGAAAAAATTCGTTACTTTGTTCACCGATTCTGCCCGAGAGCTTAAATCGGTCAGAACCATCACAACTATGGCAATGCTTGCTGCAGTTGCCGTTATCCTTGGATATTTCTCCATCGAATATGGACAGTTTATCCGTATTGGTTTTTCCGGTATTCCAAATGGTATCGTTGATTACCTGTTTGGACCGGTTGCCGGAGCTGTTTTCCACGGAGCGCTTGACATCATCAAGTATCTGATGAAGCCTACAGGACCATTTTGTCCACAGCTTACACTTGTTGTAATGCTTGCAGGTGTTTTATATGGCTGCTTCTTTTACAAGAAAAAGCTTACCATATGGAGAGTGCTTGCTGCAAAGTTTGTAGTAATGCTCATCTGCAATGTCATTCTCAATACCCTGTGTCTGCAGGTACTGTATGGACAGGCATTTATGGCAATCCTTCCAATGCGTGCACTTAAGAACCTTATTATGTGGCCGATAGATTCAATTGTCTTTTTCGCCATTGCAAAGGCACTGGAGCAGATTGGATTATTCCGTACCTTCCGTAAACCGGAGCTTATAAAGAATGCATAGCAACAGGTGAATGGACCGGGTACTCAAATGAGAGTACCCGGATTTTTTATTTAATGGAAAGAAATACGTATAATGTGGTATGTGTATCATGTTCTTTATAATGTATATAAATGATAAAAAGAAACATAGCAACAGAATAATGCACAGACAATATAATGCACAAAATATTACAATAAAATAATATTTTAAGTGTTAAATGACAGTTTTTATTTATAATTTTAAGCATAAGTGTCTTTAAACTGACAATTGTGAGGTATTTCACATTTTTAATGAAAATTGTTGACACAATATATTGAACGTGATATTGTTTACTTGTTCAAAATAATACACAAAAGAAAACGAACAAACAACTACATATTAATTATGAATATTTAAGAGCAAAGACGCTAACCGGTGAAGCACTTTGCTCTTTTTTATTTATCAAAATCACAAGGATATTTAAATTAGGAGGCAATATATTATGAAATTAAAAGACACAGGATTAACAGCACAGGACATTAAAGACAAAGTAAAGAAGTATATGATTGAGACATATGAGCGTTTCGATTTCATCGCTGAGACTGCTGAGGGCATGTATCTATATGATGAGAATGGCACACCATACCTTGACTTTTACGCAGGAATCGCCGTAAACAATGCCGGCAGCAGAAACCCTAAGGTTGTTGCAGCAGTCAAGGATCAGGTGGATGACATCATGCATACATTCAACTATCCATACACCATTCCACAGGCACTGCTTGCTGAGAAGGTTTGCAAGACTATCGGAATGGACAAGATTTTCTACCAGAACTCAGGAACTGAGGCAAATGAAGCTATGATTAAGATGGCTCGTAAATATGGTATAGAGAAATATGGTACAAACAGATATCACATCGTAACTGCAAAGGACGGCTTCCATGGCAGAACCTTCGGTGCTATGTCAGCAACAGGACAGCCTGGAAACGGATGCCAGGTGGGCTTTGGTCCTATGACATACGGCTTCTCATATGCTCCTTATAATGACTTAAAGGCATTCAAGGATGCTTGCACAGAGAACACAATCGCTATCATGATCGAGCCTGTACAGGGCGAGGGCGGTGTTCATCCTGCAACACCTGAATTCATGAAGGGACTTCGCGAGTTCTGTGATGAGAAGGGCATGCTCCTCCTTATCGATGAGGTTCAGACAGGATGGTGCAGAACCGGAGCTGTAATGAGCTACATGAACTACGGCATCAAGCCTGATATCGTTTCTATGGCAAAGGGCCTTGGCGGTGGAATGCCAATCGGTGCTATCTGTGCGACAGAGGAGGTTTCAAAAGCATTCTCAGCCGGTTCACATGGTACAACCTTTGGTGGACATCCTGTATGCTGTGCAGCAGCACTTGCAGAAGTAAACGAGCTGCTTGACAGAGATCTTGCCGGAAATGCAAAGAAGGTTGGTGATTATTTCACAGCTAAGCTTGAGAAGCTTCCACACGTAAAAGAGGTAAGACATCAGGGACTTTTAGTTGGTGTTGAGTTTGATGATACAATCTCAGGAGTAGATGTAAAGCATGGCTGCTTTGACCGCCATATGCTTATCACAGCAATCGGAAGCCACATCATCCGTATGGTTCCACCACTTATCGTAAGTGAGGAAGAGTGCGACAAGGCATTTGATATTATCAAGGAGACTGTTGAGTCACTTTCATAGAAGGCTTGAATTATAAAGGACAAGGGCGTCACGATTAGCTTCGTGCGCCCTTTTTTGAACAATATCAACATATGATAAATATGTATATAAGAAAAGCGAGGGGAACGAAATGGCACATCTTGTTATTACAATAGGATGCGAATATGGCGCTAAAGGAAACCAGATTGGCAAAAAGGTTGCCAAGGATTTGGGAATCAAATTTTATGACAGGGATACTGTAGATGAAATAATAAAAGAGGTCGGTATTCCGAAGGATATCATGGAAAAGGTTGAGGAAGGTATCACCATCGCCGGAAAAGGTGCAGAGGGTGATGTCAGAGGCTCTTTCTCCAAATATGCAGACCTCACAGAGCGTGCAATTCACGTCCAGAAAACCATAATCAGAAAATTATCAGACCGTGAGTCATGCGTGATTATCGGTCGTTCAGCAGACTATATACTAAAGGAACATAAACCGATTTTACGTATTTTCATATATTCACCGGATGAAGTGAGGATTGAAAACGTAATGAGGAGCCACAATTTGTCGGAGGATGATGCAAAGCTGTTTATCACTGAAAAGGATAAGCGTTATCATAAGCGTCATATGGCGCTGACAGGAAGCAACCGAGGAGACAGACACAACAGGGACATGCTTATAGACAGCAGCCTGTTAGGAGTGGATGGCACAGCGGAGCTTATTGAGTCTCTGGCAAGAAAAGTGCTGGAGAGAGAAAGCGAGACAGATGTTGTAACAAAAGCCGGGGCAGAAGCTGGAGGTGACAAGTAATGGAACAGAAGAAATCAGAATTTAACAAAGTCCTGAATGCCTGGGACGTACTTGTAATTGCATTTGGAGCCATGATTGGCTGGGGCTGGGTTGTCTCAACCGGAGGCTGGATTGAAAAGGGCGGAGTGCTCGGTGCCGCAATCGGCTTCGTAATCGGCGGTATTATGATATTTTTCGTGGGAATGACCTACGCGGAGCTGACAGCAGCCATGCCTCAGTGCGGTGGCGAGCATGTATTCAGCTACAAGGCAATGGGTTCGACAGGTTCATTCATATGTACGTGGATGATTATCCTTGGATATGTCAGTGTGGCATGCTTTGAGGCATGTGCTTTCCCGACAATCATCACATATCTGTGGCCGGGCTTTTTGAAGGGCTATCTGTATACGGTAGCAGGCTTTGATATCTATGCTTCATGGCTTATTGTGGCGATAGTTGTGGCATTTTTAATTATGATGATAAACATTATCGGCGCAAAGACAGCAGCGATTTTGCAGACTGTGCTCACATGTATTATTGGTGGCGCAGGAATTTTGTTGATAATTGCATCGGTAATCAATGGAACAGTTGATAACCTGGACGGACAGATGTTTGCAGGCAGCTCTGCAGGTCTGAACATAAAGGCAATTATCGGAGTGGCAGCACTTTCACCATTTTACTTTATCGGATTTGACGTAATACCTCAGGCGGCTGAGGAAATCAATGTTCCGGCAAAGAAAATCGGCTCAATACTTATCTTATCAGTAGTTCTGGCAGTTGTGTTCTATGCACTTGTCATTGTTGCGGTAGGTCTTGTCATGGGGGCACAGGCAATTGTTGATTCAGAGCAGGCAACAGGACTTGTCACAGCAGATGCAATGGCTGCCGCCTTCAACACAAAGATAATGGCAAAGGTTATAATAGTCGGCGGAATGTGCGGTATCGTAACCTCATGGAACTCATTTTTGCTCGGCGGCTCACGTGCCATGTATTCAATGGCAGAGTCATATATGATTCCGAAGTTTTTTGCAAAGCTTCATCCAAAGCACAAGACACCAATCAACTCACTGATTCTCATCGGAGCCCTCACAATGCTTGCTCCTTTTGCAGGCAGAAAGATGCTCGTATGGATCTGTGATGCCGGTAACTTTGGCTGTTGCGCGGCATACTGCATGGTCGCTCTTTCATTTATTATTCTTCGCAAGAAGGAGCCTGATATGCCAAGACCTTACAAGGTTCCTGCATACAAGTTCTTTGGAACAATGGCAGTTATCATGTCGGGTTTCATGGTTGCAATGTACTGCATACCGGGAAGCGGTGGATCACTTATCGCCCAGGAGTGGGGCATTGTGCTTGCATGGTGTGCACTTGGTGTGGTATTTTTCATCTTTTGCAAAAAGAAATACAAGGAGTCATTTGGTACACTGGTTGAGCTCATCTCAGATGAGGATGCTGCGACACTTATGCCTGAGGCAGATGAGGTTGAACTGGATAAGGTTATCGATGCTGCAATAGACAGGGTACTTGCAAAGAAGGCCAGCTAGTACATTACAAAATGCGAAAATACCTTAAGACGTAAGATTATGTACATGAAATGAGATACAAAAATTCAGAAAGGACAGATTATATATGGAAACATTTAATTTCTCGGTGCCACAGGACATCACAGTGGGAAAGGGCAGTCTCTCAAAGCTGCCGGAAATAGCCAAAAAGCTTGGAGGTAAGCATGCACTCATCATTTCAGGACCTCATCTTGAGAAGATGGGGCTTGTAAAAAAGGCAGCAGATTATCTGGCATCAGTTGACATAAAAGCAGACACTTTTACAGATATAGAGGCAAATCCATCTGTCACAACAGTGGAGAAAGCCACAGCAAAATACCTGGAGTCGGGTGCAGACTTTATCGTGGCATTTGGAGGCGGCTCACCGATGGATGTGGCAAAAGCAGTGGGTGTGGTTGCCAAATATGGCGGAAGCGTCACAGACTATGAGGGAGCACACAAGGTGCCGGGACCAATCGTGCCGCTCATTGCGATACCAACCACCGCAGGAACCGGCTCAGAGGTGACAGCATTCTCTGTAATCACAGATCATAGCAGAAACTATAAGCTCACAGTATTCAGCTACGAGATATTGCCAAAATATGCGATACTAGATGCAGAGCTCATCACAACAGCACCGGCAAGCGTGGCGGCAGCCTGCGGAATTGATGCATTTATCCATGCCGAGGAGGCGTATGTATCCACAGCGGCATCGCCATTTTCTGATGCACTGGCAGAAAAAGCGATGGCACTTATCGGTAAAAATATCCGCAGATTTGTTGCCAACAGAAACGATATCGAGGCTGCTGAAGCCATGATGACAGGCTCGCTTTTTGCAGGAATAGCATTCTCATTTGCAAGGCTTGGAAATGTGCATGCAATGAGCCATCCGGTCAGCGCATTTTTCGATGTGCCTCACGGAGTGGCAAATGCTGTGCTGCTTCCTGTAATCGCAGAGTACAATGCGCTTGCAGACCATGGCAAGTATCTGACTATCTACAATGATATAAGCCCGATTCCTGCATATGCGGACGAATTTGAGCCTATGATGCTTGTAGATGCAATCAGGGAGCTTTGCGCAGACATCGGAATCCCTGAGAATCTGACCATCGCAATCAACAATGCAAGCAAAACCGGAACAGTCACAAAGGAAGAGATAGAAAGCAAGATAGAGCCGATGGCTGTCGATGCTATGAAGAGTGGCAACATTGCTGTAAATCCAAGGGCTTCACGCCAGTGCGACATTGAGATGCTGTATCGAAGGGCACTGTAAAACTTATGAAATACAACATGTAAGGTAACTATTCCGAATAGTTACCTTATATGATTATAAACAGTATAGTTAGAAAATTAAATGCAAAAACGGAGATATGAGTATGGATTATCTGTCACACAATGTATCTGAAAATTTAAAAAGAATACGCCAGTCAAAGGGCATGAGCTTGGACCAGGTAGCGGAGCAGACCGGTGTGAGTAAAAGCATGCTTGCTCAGATAGAAAAGGGCACAGCAAATCCATCTATAGGAGTGCTTGGCAAAATCACAAGCGGCCTGCGAATTGAGTTTCAAAGACTTATAGATCCGCCGAGAGTGGACTATGCGCTCATATCTCCGGATGATCTGATCCCGACAAAGGAGCTTTTGGGACAGTACAGGGTATGGACCTGCTTCCCATACGAGGACTCAAGGGAGGTCGAGGTATACCGTATCGATGTGGAGCCGGGCGGCGTGTATACAAGCGGTGGGCACGGCGAGAAAACACGCGAATATATCACAGTCACAGACGGTGTACTGACGGTCGAGTGCCACGACCATGTGCAGGAAATCCATAGGGGACAGGTGTATAAGTTTGAGACCGATCAGCCTCATTTGTATCGCAATGATGGTGATAGGGTGGCAAGCTGCATGTGCTTCTTTTTGGATTATACTAATATTCGGTGAGATTTTCATTGGTTATCCTATTGCATATATAGGTTTACCTATATATAATGATGTGAGTTAAGACACAAATAGTTTCACCAACAACACACCGGGAGAACACCATGCAAACATTAAAGAAATTCATCAAATACTACAAACCCTACAAAGCAGTCTTTTTCATAGACCTGCTTTGCGCAACAATAATCAGTGCCATCGATCTGGCGTTTCCGCAGCTGCTTCGCACGCTGACCAAAACCCTTTTTGCAGGAGCACCGGGAAAAATCATTTCTGCGCTGATTCCTATTACAATAGGGCTTTTGGTGGCATATATCATACAGACTGCGTGCAGGTATTATGTGACCTATGCGGGGCATATGATGGGAGCGAGGATGGAGCGCGACATGAGAAAGGAGCTTTTCGACCAATATGAAAAGCTTTCTTTTTCGTATTATGATCAGAATAATTCAGGACAGATGATGAGCAAGCTCGTATCCGATTTGTTTGATATATCGGAGCTTGCGCATCACGGACCGGAGAATCTTTTTATATCGGTTATAAAGATAATCGGTTCGTTCATTTTTCTGTTTATTATAAATCGTATGCTTGCGGTTCCTATGCTTATTCTTGTGGTGCTTATGCTTGTATTTTCATATGGACAGAATAAGAAAATGCAGGAAACCTTTATGGATAACAGGCGAAAAATCGGTGATATAAACTCGAGTCTTCAGGATACTCTGGCGGGCATAAGGGTGGTGCAGTCATTTGCCAATGAGCGTATCGAGCAGGAAAAATTTAACAGAAGTAATGAAAATTTCCTGATTTCAAAGGATGCAAATTACAGATGTATGGGAAGTTTTATGAGCGGAAATGCATTTTTCCAGGGGATGATGTATCTTGTCACGCTGGTATTCGGTGGTTTCCTGATAGCGCATGGAAGGATGGAGGCATCCGACCTTGCTATGTATGCGCTGTATATCGGCATCTTTATCAGTCCTATCCAGATACTTGTAGAGCTGACTGAGATGATGCAGAAGGGACTTTCGGGCTTTAGAAGATTCTTAGAGGTAGTGGAAACAGAGCCGGAGATAGTTGATGCTGCTGATGCAAAACCGCTTAAAAATGTAAAGGGAAATGTCTGTTACGAGAATGTTTCGTTCCACTATAGCGATGATGATACACCGGTGCTTTCGCACGTATCCTTTGAGATACCGGCAGGAAAATCAATTGCGCTTGTTGGACCGTCAGGAAGTGGAAAGACGACAATATGCTCACTGCTTCCGCGGTTTTATGATGTAACTGATGGCAGGGTTACAATAGATGGAAATGATGTGAGAAAGCTCACGCTTGAGAGCCTTCGCTCGCAGATTGGACTGGTTTCGCAGGATGTTTATCTGTTTGGCGGAAGTATAAAGGACAATATCGCCTATGGAAAACCGGAGGCGACGATGGATGAGATTGTAGATGCGGCAAAAAAGGCGAATATACACGATTTTATCATGGAGCTGCCGGATAAATACGATACGTTTGTCGGTGAGAGAGGCACCCGATTGTCAGGAGGACAGAAGCAGAGGATTTCCATTGCGAGGGTGTTCCTTAAAAATCCGCCTGTGCTAGTACTTGATGAGGCAACCAGTGCCCTTGACAATGAGAGCGAGCGCTTTATCCAGAAAAGTCTTGAGGAGCTGGCAAAGGACAGAACGACTATCACAATCGCCCACAGGCTTTCGACAATCAGAAATGCGGACGAAATTCTCGTGGTAGCTGACTGTGGCATTGCTGAAAGAGGCACACACGAGGAGCTTTTGGAATTGGATGGAATATATGCGCGCTATTATGATATGAGCAGGTAGGATTAAGGAAATTTCCACTGATTAATCATAAATGAGGGGCAAAATACCTTTTGATCCTTTAATCATGTTATTATAGCTGCATAAACTAACTATATAGGAGCAGACACTATGCAGGCAATGTTCATAGATGTAGACGGCACTTTAAGCAGTCCGTGCTACAAGGTAAACGGAAAATTTCAGATAGGAATGTCAGATGTGCAGTGGGCAGACTACTGCAGTAAGCATGGTGAGGATACATACGAGTGGTGCCGTCCTGTGATGCAGGTAAAGGAGTATGCCATGAAGGCAAAGGAAAAAGGCACGAAGCTGTATGTGCTTACCACATCAGGCACCAAAATCGAGACAGCTGCAAAGCGCAGATTTTTAGACAGATATTATGCAGGTATGTTTGATGACATCTATGCGGTGGAGCACGATGATGACAAGGTCAGGTTTATTCTTAAAAAAGCAGCAGAGCTTGGGATTGAACCGTCGGACTGTGAGCTTGTGGAGGATACATACCGCATACTTTTGCAGACAGTGACAGAGGGGATTAAATCCACTCACATCACAACGATTCTCACAGGCGGATGCGAACGGTAACCAAAAATTTTCCACGGTCTATAAAGAAATAAAAAAAACATCCGATAAATATGTCAGGAAGCAAAATTTACATATTTCAAGGATGAAATATAACAGAAAGGAGATCCTGTTATGCGTATAGATGCATATAATCAGATAGCCCAGTTGTATGGCGTATCAAGAACAACAAAGACAGCAAAGACACAAAGCGCGTCGAGGATGTCTGATCAGGTATCAATTTCGCAGGCCGGTAGGGATTACCAGATTGCGAAAAAAGCAGTATCAGAGGCTTCGGACATCAGGGAAGATAAAGTCGCTTTGCTTAAGAACATGGTAGACTCCGGACAGTATCAGGTCAGTGGAGATGATTTCGCCAGCAAGCTGTTAGAGAGGTACAACTCTCTGTAATATGATAATCATATCATATATCAAAGGTAAAAGAGGATTTTATAGTGGCTAGTTTAGTGGAAGAGCTTATAAATGTGCTCACAGAGGAAGAAAAAGTATACAGAACACTCGCTGCAAACGGGGAGAAGAAACGTCAGATAATCATAGATGCCGATATCCCTGCGCTTGAAGCAATAACTGATTTGGATCAGCAGGCAGGCGATGAGCTTCTTATTATGAGCAATAAGCAGGTTTCACTTCTCACAGATATTGCCAATGTACTGGGCAAATCAGATGAGAAGATGACAGTCACAAGGCTGATTGGATATCTCGGCACACAGCCGGATATTCAGGCGAAGCTTACGGCAGCGCGCGACAGTCTGATTGAAGCAGCTGCACAGATGAAAGAAATCAACGATTTAAACTCACAATTACTTGCTCAGGCAATAGAGCTTACAGAGTTTGACATCACCCTGTTCAAGAGCATGAAACAGGCGCCGGAGACCGCCAATTATGACAGAAATGCATATAACACAGGCGATATCTTAGGCAGCAGCGGTTTTGATGCAAAGCAATAATCATTAACCGGGAGGACAGGGACATGGCAAATGGATTCGGAAGTTTTTACGTAGGCAGTTCCGGACTTAAAAACTCGCAGAATGCTCTTAATACAACCGCAAACAACATGGCCAATGTCAACACGACAGGCTATGTGCGTCAGCAGGTAAGATTTTCAGATAAACATTATATCACCAGAAATAACCCTACAGCGGGCACCAACATCCAGCAGAGCGGACTGGGCGTTTCCGTATCGGATGTGGCACATGTCAGGGATATTTTCTTAGATAAATCGTATAGGCAGGAGAATGGCCGAAAGGGCTTTTACTCGACACTTTACAGCACCACATCATATGTGGAGGATATCATGCAGGAGATGAACGGTGCTGAGTTTAAGGAGAGTATATCAGAGCTATGGCAGGCTTTTCAGGAGTATGGCAAGGATCCGACGAATTCGACGAATCAGAACCTTATCATCCAAAAGAGCGAGCTTTTTCTGACCAGATGCAATACGGTTTATTCTGATCTTCAGAAATACCAGTCAAATATCAACTTACAAATTAAAGACCAGGTTGACAGAATCAACGAAATCGGCGACAAGATTTATGCGCTCAACCTTGAGATTCAAAAGACAGAGTCAGGCGGTGTGGAGACTGCCATGACAGCGCGCGATGCGAGGGATAGTCTGATTGATGAGCTCGCAGGTTATGCTAAGATAGAGGCTGAGGAGGATTCCACCGGCTACGTGCGTATCAAGCTCGAGGGGCAGCAGTTTGTTCAGGATAACAAGTGCAACCATATAGGTCTGACTGAGGAAAAGGGTACAGGTTTTTATACACCGTACTGGCCTCATATTACTACACAGGAGAGCTATATGCCGGTGTTTAGTGATGTTGCACTGCCGTCAGCGCTGGCTGAAAGAGTCGGCTGCACGCAGACCACCAACATAGCAACCAGCCTGAACAATGATATAGGAAGCCTGAAAGCGCTCCTTGTATCAAGAGGCTCGGAGTATGGCACCTACGATTTCATGAGCGAGGAGAACTACAGTAAGGTGGAGGACAATGTGGTCATGGAGACACAGGCCGAGATATCATATCTCGCGCGAAACATCATGATGGCCATGAACGATATATTTTGTCCGAATACCACATATACAGCGGCAGACGGTACCACATACACGGTTTTGGATACAGCAAAATGCTCGGTAGGAGCTGATGGCAGCCTGCCACCGCATGAGCTCTTTGCAAGAGAAGGATATGACCGTTACACACAGATGGAAATAGATGGCAAACAGTTTTATGTATACAATGATGAGACAAAGGCTAACAACTCATCCTGGTACAAGCTTGGAAATGTTTCAGTAAATCCAAAGCTTGCGGCACAGGTGACACTGATGCCGTCGTACAAGCAGAACGGAGCCGCAAATTATGGTCTTGCAGACCAGATTACAAAGGCATGGTCAGCAGAGAATCTATATATCAACCCAAAGGATACGTCAAAGTGCAATTTTGAGGGGTATTATGACAAGATAATCTCGCATCTCGGAACAAACGGCAGTATATATAAGGCGTCATCAGACACTATGACATCGACAGCAGCGGCCATAGACAACCAGAGAAACCAGATAATGGGTGTGTCGAGCGACGAGGAGCTGACGAACATGATCAAGTATCAGTCGGCTTACAATGCATCAAGCCGTTTTATCACTGTAATCAGCCAGATGACGGAGCTCATAGTACAGCTCATATAGTTTTAGGATACGACAAGAGAGTATGAACAGGAGGAGTCGATATGGCTTCAACATTTTTTGGATTACATATAGGGTCAAGCGCTCTGAGCTCATTTCAGGTGGCGACCAATACAACAGCCAACAACATAGCCAATGTCAAGACGACCGGATACACCAGGCAGGCGGCTACCCTGCAGGCAAAGGATGCCATAAATGTCACAGCCCGCTACGGAAGCGTTGGCACAGGTGTTACAGTCACATCAATCAAACAGCAGCGTGACCTGTACTATGACAATAAATACTGGGAAAACAATTCCTGCTATGGGCGCTACGAGCAGAAGCTGTATTACATGGAACAGATTCAGAACTACTTTAAGGATAACGGCTCATCGGTTAAGGGCTTTTCGAGTGTTTTTTCACAGATGTTTTCAGACCTTGATACACTGCGCAGCAAGCCGTCCGACAAGACAGTGAGAAATCAGTTTATCAGCAGTGCACAGAGTCTTTGTACGTATTTCAACCAGATGAGTGACAATCTCTCAAAGCTGCAGGATGACTGCAACGAAGAAATCAGAAACAACGTAGACAAAATCAATTCAATCAGTGAGAAAATTTCACTGTTAAATAAGGAGATTAACCAGATAGAGACAGGAACCGGTGTCGAGGCCAGCTCACTTAGGGATGAGAGGGCGAATCTCATCGACAGCCTGTCCAAGATTGTTAATGTATCTTACAACGAGACAGAGGTGCAAAACACCTATGGAGACAACCTGGGCGGCACCAATTTCTCACTCTATATAAATGGCGAGAAGGTTGTGGAGGGCAAGGATTACCGAAAGCTCATCTGTGAGTCGTCAAAGACGAAAAACAATCAGACAGACAACGACGATATGTATAAAATATACTGGGAAGATACTAAGATGGAGTTTTCCGCGACAGCAGGAACCGCAGGGGGAAGCCTGAAAGCTCTCTTTGAGGTGAGAGACGGTGATAATCTGGAGAATTTCAAGGGTAAGGTCACAAAGGCTGATTCGTATTCGCTCACAGTGGAGAATACATCAATAGACAATATAAAATCACTCAATCTGCCGGACAAGGACGGCAAAATCACTGTAAATAATATCAGCTACAGCTATGACAGCTGGGAGGCACAGGTGGATGCACAGGGCAATATCAAGTCTGTAACATTTAATCTGAGCAAGGACAAGGCCATAGCAGACCCTGAAAAGACTGTGGCAGAGGGATATCTTTTAAATGCTGGCTCTGCAATAAATGCGAGGGGAATTCCTTACTATATGACACAGCTCAACGAGTTTGTCAGAAATTTTTCAGAGATGTTCAATCAGATAGAGAGCAAAGGACAGAATCTGAATGGGGATACACCACCTACATTTTTTGAAGCAATCACAAGCACAGCCAAGGTATATGATTTCTCGGAATCAGAGGCTTACAGCAAGCTGCCTGATGGACAGACCGCCACAATAAACAGCCAGTCAAATACATATTACAGGATGACAGCGGCCAATTTCTCCGTAAACAAGGACGTTATGAACGATGTATCGCTTTTTGCGACTGCCACAGACTATGTCAAGACAGATTCATGTGATATAGTTGATGAGCTCAAGAAGCTGCAGTCGGAGAAAACAGTATACAGAGGCGATAAAGCGGAATCATTCCTTGAGACAATCATCTCCAATGTGTCAGTGGATACGGAAAAGGCAGAGACCTACAACAAGCTCTATAGCAATCTGGAGCAGACTATTGCAAACCAGAGGACATCGGTATCGGGCGTAGATGAGGATGAGGAGGCATTAAACCTCGTGAAGTTCCAGTATTCATACAATATGGCATCTAAAATCATATCGGTTATGAACCAGATGCTTGATAAGCTCATAAACGATACGGGCGTGGCATAGAAGCAGGAGGCATAATATGAGAATCACAAACAATATGATAATGGGAAATACCAAGACCAATATCAATTCAACAAAGGTTTTGGTGGACAAATACAATACCCAGATGACTACTCAAAAGAAGATATCCAAGGCATCGGAGGATCCGGTTATCGCAATCAGATCGCTTCGCTTGTCGACCAGCCTGTCACATCTTGACCAGTACAAGGACAACAATATCCCGGATGCTTCTTCGTGGATGGATGTCACAGAGACAGCTCTTAGCAACATGAAATCTCTCCTCACGGATATACGAACACAGTGCGTAAACGGTTCTACGGATACACTCACAGCTGAGGATAGAAATACTATATTACAGCAGCTTACAGCCATGTCTGAGCAGGTGTATACAGAGGGCAATGCAGACTACGCAGGAAGAACGGTATTTACGGGCTACCGCACATCATCAAAGCTCACATTCCAAAAGGACACAAAGAGCACATATCAGATAACACAGGAGTTTTCTGCCGCCGATTTGTCGGAGAAGCGGTATTATACAAATGGCGTGACAGTTCCGAATAGTATAAATGCGGCAACACCTGACTGTACCACAGATGTCACGGAGCACAGCTTCCAGAGAATCCGTCTGGGCTACGGTAATACGACAGACGATGTGAAGCTTTCTATCGATGGAAAAGAGCTGACACAGGGCACAGATTATACTGTATACAAGAGTGTGTCTGATTTTGACCCATCAAAGCTCTCTGCTGATGATACGGCATATATACAGGAAACCGGTGAATTTGTTTTTGGTAAAAATGTGGCTGCTTCAATTAAGGATAATGAAAAGAAGCTGTCTGTCACATATGTAAAGACAGGCTTTGACAGCAGTGATGCGAGACCTGAGTATTATTACAACTGCAAGGACATTACAAATGCTGTGACACTCGATGCAAGTGGCAATGTACCTCATGATGCAGCAGGAGACATCATATACTCCGATCCATCAAAGGTAGTGGATTTTAAGTTTTCAAGTCAGGAAATCAAATACACAGTGGCAAACAGCACCGATATCACTGTCAATACACAGGCGAAGGACGTCATGGATACAGGCATCAAGCGCGATGTGGATGAGTTGATTGATGTAGTTCAGAATGCCGTCAATGCTCACGACAAGGTCTCACAGATAAAGAAGATGATGCAGCAACAGCAGTACTCTGACAAGGATTCACAGGCAAAGCTTAAGACATATTTAGAGGCCGCAGAGCAGGAGGCTGACTATGCCGACAACAATTTGCAAAAGACCTATAGCCAGTACATCACACGCTTTGATGATCATTTGAATAAGGTAAATCTGGCACTCACCAATTCGGGAAGCACAAAGAGCCGCCTCACTCTCATCAAGAACAGAGTTGAGGAGCAGCAGACGACCATAGAGGAGCTTAAATCGACCAATGAGGATAGGGATATTTCTGATATAATCATTGATTTTTACGCTATGTACAATGCATATCAGTCCAGTCTGACAGCGGCATCAAAGGCTAATTCACAGACGTTGCTTGATTATCTGTAAGGAGGAAGCTATGAGGGCAAAAACGAGAATATTTGGGGAAATTGACATCCCACAGGACAAAATCATCACAATGGAGAAGGGGATGATAGGCTTTTCGGAGCTGAAAAACTACACTCTGATATACAATTCGGAGAAGGAGAATGATAAGAAGTCTATCATGTGGCTTCAGTCGATGGATGATGGAGACATTGCATTTCCTGTCATGACACCGGATATCATCATGCCGGACTACAAGCCGACGGTCAACGAGGAGCTTCTTGCACCTCTTGGAGATCTGAATGAGGAGAATATGTATGTGATCGTCACTGTAAATGTGCCTAGCGACATCACAAAGATTGCCTGCAATTTAAAGGCTCCTATTGTGGTCAATACCGACAGCAACAAAGCAGCACAGCTTATAGTTGAGGATGACTACAAGGTGCATTTCCCGATTTATGACATCATAAAAGGGAAAAAAGAAAGGGCGGGTGAATAGTATGCTGGCTCTTACAAGGAAAAAGGGTGAATCTCTGGTGATTAATAATGACATCGAGATTACTATTCTGGAAATCAGAGGCGACCAGATTAAGCTCGGTGTAAGTGCACCGAAGGAGGTGCCGATTTACCGCAAGGAGGTTTATACGCAGATACAGCAGGAGAACAGGAAATCTGCGGATGCACAGAATGCACAGGCTCTCAAGGAGCTGTTTGGATAGCTTAAGACAGAGAGTTATATGTCGAAAGTTGCGACCGAAATCAATTGAATGAGAGTTCTATCAAGGCTATAATTGAACCAGTACAGCGATATAACTTTTTTCGCAGTGCTGGTTCTTTTCGATGTGCCAAAAGCGTATAGCGAATAAAATATAATTTCAGACAGGAGGACTTCAATTTGGAGAAAGTACGTTACATGATTTCCGATGCGGCAGCTGCTGTGGATGTGGAGACTCATGTGTTGCGTTACTGGGAGGATGAGCTGGGACTTGATGTGCCTAGAAATGAACTTGGTCACAGATACTATACGAGAGACAATATAAAACAGTTTTTGAGGATAAAGGAGCTTAAGGAGAAGGGGTATCAGCTTCGCGCAATCCGTGATATGCTTCATTCGGATGCACCAGGTGAGCCATTAAATCCACCGAATCCTGCGGCTATGGAAAAATCCGTGCAGCCTGTAAATTACACGAATATCACAAATCAGACGGTGAAACAGGAGATGTCAGGGTATAATCAGGCATATCACGATGAACTGCCGGGATACAATCATACATATCGAAGCCGCACGGCAGATGAGCGTATGGATGAGTTTCGCGAGCTGATGAGCAATATCGTGGGGAGGGCCATAGCACTGAACAATGAGGAGCTGAGTCAGCAGATATCCACTGAGGTGCAGGAGCGGATATTAAAGGAAATGAACTATCTGATGCGCGAACAGGATATTGCGCAGGAGGAGAGATATAAAAAGCTGGACGCTGCCATACGCGGAAATCTGCGCAGAAAGGGGCTTTTCTCCAGGAAAAGGAACGCGGACATGCCCGCAGATACAAAAATAAGCGCTGCAGACACCAAGGGAAAGAAGGGGCGTGACAAGACGCATACGCATGAGCTTAATCCGGTGAGACTGTAGAGCGTGCATGACAACGCTTACACTATAAAAATAATTACTGCAAAAAACGCTTACAGCATAAAAATGATTACAATACAAAGACGATTACAACACAAAAAAAGACGACCCGTAACAGGTCGTCTTTATTTCTTACAGTATGCTAAAAATTAGCCCTGGCTGATTGCTCCAGTTGGGCAAACACCAGCACATGTACCACAATCGAGACAAGAATCTGCATCGATTACGTACTGTGAATCACCAGCAGAGATAGCTCCTACTGGGCACTCACCAGCACATGTACCACAGCTAACGCATGAATCAGAAATTACGTATGCCATAATGAAATCCTCCTTATAAAATAATGATCATTATTCGCCGTTATTGGCTTATCTGCATTGTAGTACAAAACACAGAATAATGCAATGCCAAATAAAATTGTACTTACTTTTACACAATCTTATATAAAAATTACCAAATATTGAGTAAAACTTGAAATGCTATTGTTACTATTGTATAATAAATAGAAAACAATTCAGAACCTCCGGGAACAAAAGCTGATACGTCATGTTTACATGTAAGCAGCAGATTTTCCTGCTCTCGAGGTGGTTATGAATTGTTACAATAAAAACACATGATTATTTAGAAAAACGGGTGTTTGCACATGGTATATTACTGTAGTATGTGCGGTGAGGATATAAAATGGAAACAAAAATTATAAAAATAGATCAGGACAATTTAGACCATAAGCTCATGCAGGAGGCAGGTGATTTGATTGCAGCCGGTGAGCTTGTAGCATTTCCGACAGAGACAGTGTATGGGCTTGGCGGTGATGCTTTAGATCCGGAGGCATCAAAGAAGATATACAGTGCAAAGGGGCGTCCGTCGGACAATCCGCTTATCGTACACATATCAGATTTTTCGGATTTGGAGCGCATCGCAAAGACAGTGCCGGAGGATGCGAGGAAGCTTTCGGATGCTTTCTGGCCGGGACCTCTTACCATGATAGTGGAGAAGGGTGATGCAGTGCCTTATGCCACAACAGGCGGCATGGACACGGTGGCTGTGCGTATGCCGAATCATCCTATAGCACTTGATCTCATAAGAAGAAGCGGCTGCCTTATCGCGGCGCCAAGCGCCAATACATCCGGCAGACCGAGCCCTACAGAGGCTGCACATGTGGCTGAGGATCTAAGCGGCAAAATAGCCATGATTATAGACGGAGGGCCGGTTGGCATAGGAATAGAGTCCACCATCATTGACCTGACAGAGGATACACCTATGGTGCTGCGCCCGGGCTATATCACACCGCAGATGCTTTCAAAGGTATTAGGCAAAGAGGTTATCATAGATCCGGGAATCATAGCGGCAGATGATACGAGAAAGCCAAAGGCACCGGGCATGAAGTACAAGCACTATGCGCCAAAGGCTGATATGGTCATCGTGGATGGTACCAGAAAGCATGTGATTGCAAAGATAAATGAGCTTGTGGCTTCACACAGGGATGATGGCAAAAAGATAGCAGTCATTGCGACAGAGGAGACAAAGCAGTTTTACGATGCAGATGTTGTCCTGTCGATGGGAAGCAGGGCGGATGAGGATTCGATAGCCCATGAGCTTTACCGTATATTAAGGGACTGTGATGAGCTCGATGTGGATGTGATTTTCTCGGAGAGCTTCTCCACACCGCGTATAGGACAGGCCATCATGAACCGTATGCTAAAGGCGGCAGGCCATCAGGTGATAGACACACATGTGAAGTATGACAAAATCATTTTTGTCGCACAGACCGGCACATGCAGGGAGCAGATGGCAAAGGGCATTATGAACGACTTTGTACTCAAGGTGCCGATGGAGATTGAGGCGAGAGGACTTGTTGTCCAGTTTCCGGAGCCGGTCAATCAGAAGGCAGAGGCAGTGCTCATAAGCAATGGCATTTCCACGGAGGGCATGGTGTCAACGCAGCTTGAGGAATCGGATATCACGGAGAGTACTATGGTATTTACCATGGAGTCATCACAGCGCGAGCGCATTATAGAAAGCTTTGCCGATATCGACCCGGAGCAGGTCTTTGTGCTTTCACAGTATGTGGGCGATGAGCTTGAGATACTGGATCCTTATGGCGGCACACTTCAAAGCTACGGACTGTGCTATGAAAGTCTCAGGGCTACGCTTAAGAAGCTGGTAAGGCGCTTAAATGCAAATACATAAAAGACAAACAAATATAACACAATATAAGACAAAGGAGAACAAATATTATGGGTAAGGTAGTAGTTATGGATCATCCGCTGATTCAGCACAAGATTGGAATTATGAGAAGAACCGACACAGGTTCAAAGGATTTCAGAACACTCGTCAGCGAGGTTGCGATGCTTGAGTGCTACGAGGCAACAAGAGATCTGGAGCTTACAGATGTGGAGATTGAGACTCCTATCTGTAAGGCCACTGTAAAGGAATTAAAGGGCAAAAAGCTTGCAGTTGTTCCTATCTTAAGAGCCGGACTTGGTATGGTGGAGGGCATGCTTGAGCTCATCCCTGCCGCAAAGGTTGGACACATCGGCATGTATCGTGACCCGGAGACAGCAGAGCCTATCGAGTACTATTGCAAGCTTCCGGCAGACTGCGCAAACAGAGAGGTATTTGTGGTAGATCCGATGCTCGCAACAGGTGGTTCAGCAGTGGCAGCACTTGATATGCTCAAAAAGCGCGGTGTGAAAAACATCCACTTTATGTGCATAATTGCAGCTCCTGAGGGAGTAAAGAGACTCACAGAGGCACATCCTGATGTGGATGTCTATATAGGAGCGCTCGATGATCATCTCAATGAGCACAAATATATTGTGCCGGGACTCGGAGATGCAGGAGACAGAATTTTCGGAACCAAGTAATAAAATGTGTGATAGACCATATTGAATGGAGGTGTATATATGGGAGCTTCGGAAAAGAGAAAGGATTATATCTCATGGGATGAGTATTTTATGGGAATAGCGATGCTTTCAGGCATGCGTTCGAAGGATCCGAATACCCAGGTGGGTGCGTGCATAGTGGACCCGGAGCACAAGATACTCTCCATGGGCTATAACGGCTTTCCTCTTGGCTGCTCAGATGATGAGTTCACCTGGGCCAGAGAGGGAGAGGATAACAAGTATTTCTATTCTACACACAGCGAGCTCAATGCCATCTTAAACTACAGGGGCGGAAGCCTTGAGGGAGCGACCATATATGTCACCCTGTTTCCGTGCAATGAGTGCGCTAAGGCAATCATACAGTCCGGCATCAGGGAAGTAGTCTACGACTGTGACAAATACGAGGGCACGGCCAGCGTGACAGCTTCAAAGAGGATGCTTAGGGCAGCGGGGGTTACAATCCGCAGGTATGAGCACACAGGCCGTGAGGTGACGCTTGTGCTGTAGCACTTGTGGTGTACACAGAGACTTTTGACATGGGAGCATTCGTTGTGAATAGTGATAATACTGCAATTGTTATGTCAAATTGACGTGATTTAACATGAAACGCATGTATTTTTTATGCATTTTACACATAAAAATGTAGACAAAAGCAATAAAAATGATATAATAATTTGTATATGAAAAGAGATAATAAGAAAGAGGTAATGAATGCACTTATCATGGTTTTTCAGTTTGGAATCAACATGATTGTGCCGATATTTCTCTGCACACTGGCCGGTGTGTGGATTGGAAAAAAGACCGGAGCGGACTGGGTAACTGTTCCATTGTTTTTCCTAGGAGCGTTTGCGGGGGCAAACAATATATACCGTATGGTTCAAAAATTCCTGAAGTCAGAGGATGATGGCAGAGCCGTAAGACACACACCGGGCAGGCAGAGTACTACGGAAACAGAGATATCAGACAGTATTAGCAGGGTAGAGAAGGATGTTAAAAAGAATAAATGACGCATTGCCGGGACTTGTATTTGGGATAGTTTTTTACGGGATTGTTGTGCAGCTTATCGGGGTATGGTTTGTCACAGACAAAATTTCATATTCTATCGGCTTATGGTATGGGATAGCGATAGCTGTTGGTATAGCTGTCAATATCGCCACAGTCATATATGACGCGACCGCCATATATGGACAAAAGGATGCCAATCGCAGGATCGTAGCAAAATCACTTTTAAGGTATATTGTTGTTGCGGTCCTGTTATTTATATTGGGACTATTTGATTTTGGAAATCTGATAATGGCCTTTGTCGGTATGCTGGGACTCAAGATTTCAGCGTATTTACAGCCTTTATTTATGAAGGTGACAGACAGATTTTCCGGGAGAAGTGATGCATCTTCCGCCGGCGAAATGGAGACAGAGTAGCAAAACTGCAGGTAAACTTAATAAGGAGGAGGTGATAATGTGAATCAGGCGATTTTACTGGAAAGTAACGCAGACAATATCGACTTTATGATCCATGGTATTTTTTCGATAAAGGTATTCGGTCAGGAGGTCTGGATTACCACATCGCATGCCTGTATCCTCATAGTGATGGCTCTTATGGTCATATTCGCTATAGTGGCAAACAGGAAGCTTAAAAAAGCAAAGGAAGTACCGGACGGCTTTCAGAATATCATCGAGCTCATCGTAGAGATGCTCGACAAGATGGTTGAGGGAACCATGGGTAAGTGGGCTCCGAGGTTTGTAAACTACATCAGCACGATTTTTATATTTATACTGATGAGTAATATCTCCGGTCTGTTTGGTTTAAGACCACCAACAGCCGACTACGGAACCACACTGGCGCTTGCACTTATTACATTTTTCATGATCAGATTCAATAAGGCTAAGCATCAAAGCGCAAAGGATATCTGGACCGGTATGTGTTCACCACTGCCGCCGTGGCTGCCTATATGGGCGCCAATCAACATTATCAGTGAGATTGCAATTCCTATCTCATTATCATTGCGTTTGTTCGCCAATGTGTTGTCAGGAACTGTTATCATGGCGCTGGTATATGGTCTGCTAAGGTTTATAGCCATAGCGTGGCCGTCAGTACTGCATGTATACTTTGATTTGTTCTCAGGAGCGATTCAGACATATGTATTCTGTATGCTGACAATGACATACGTTACACAGGCATGTGAGACGGATGAGTAAAACTATAAGATGTATTTTTAGGAGGATTCAATTATGGATATCAATGGACAGGATTTAATCAGAGCATGCTCAGCAATCGGTGCAGGTTTGGCAGTTATCGCCGGAATCGGACCTGGTGTTGGACAGGGTATCGCAGCAGGACATGGTGCAGCAGCCGTAGGACGTAACCCGGGAGCAAGAGGACAGATTATGTCAACCATGCTTTTAGGACAGGCGGTTGCAGAGACAACAGGTCTTTATGGTCTCGTTGTTGCATTACTTTTACTTTTCGTTCATCCGCTCGGATAGTATATTACGGTTTGCCGCAGAGGATTACCGTGCGGCGATACAGCCAACGGAAAGGAGAGTAAAAGTTGTTAGCACAGGGATATACATTTTTGTTTAATCTGGATGCGCAGTTGCTCTTTGATACAGTACTTTTGGCAGTTGCAGTATTTTTCCTTTTCATGCTGATGTCGTATCTGCTTTTCAACCCTGCAAGGAAGCTGTTAAAGGACAGACAGGACAGGATAGAAAGCGATATAAACACAGCTGTTGCTGACAAGGAAAGTGCCGCAGCACTAAAGGCAGAGTACGAGGGAAAGCTTAAGGATATTGATAAAGAGGCCGAAGCTATTCTCACAGAGGCGAGACAGAAGGCGCTTAAAAACCAGAACAAGATTGTGGATGATGCAAAGGAAGAGGCTTCACGCATCATAAAGAGAGCCAGAGAAGAGGCAGAGCTTGAGAAGAAGCATGCCATGGATGATATGAAGCAGGAGATGATACAGATAGCATCGCTTATGGCACAAAAGGCTGTCGCAGCTTCAATCACCACAGACATTCAGGATACACTCGTTGAAGAGACACTTAAGGAAATGGGAGAATCAACATGGCTAAGCTAGTATCTAAGGTATACGGTGATGCATTGTTTGAGGCTGCCCTTGAGGACAACAGGCTTGATAGCCTGTCTGACGAGGTAACAGCAGTAAAGGAAATCATTGCTGCAAATGATGACCTCTCAAAGCTGATGGATCATCCGCAGATTGATAAAGAAGAAAAGGTCAGAATCATCGAAGAAATATTTGGGGGAAGAGTTTCAGCGGAGCTGGTAGGGCTTATGAGGATGATTATAGAAAAGAATCACTACAAAGAGCTTACCTTAGTCTTCGACTACTTTCTTGACAGAGTCAAGGAGTACCAAAATATCGGAACAGCATACGTCACATCTGCATTTGAGCTGTCAAAGGAGCAGAAGCTTGCTGTGGAGAAACGACTTCTTGACACGACAAAATACGTGAAATTTGAGATGCATTTTGAGGTGGATACCGCGCTCATAGGCGGTATGAAAATCAGAATCGGGGACAGAGTGGTGGATTCATCTGTCAGCAGCAGATTAGAAAGACTCACCCGCGATTTGACAAAAATACAATTGAAAGTAGGTGAATGCGCTCCATGAATCTAAAGCCGGAAGAAATCAGCTCAGTAATAAAGGAGCAGATTAAAAGATACGCTTCCCAGCTCGAAGTCGCTGATGTTGGAACAGTCATTCAGGTGGCAGACGGAATCGCACGTATTCATGGTCTTGAGAATGCGATGCAGGGAGAGCTTTTGGAATTTCCAGGGGAAGTATATGGAATGGTATTAAACCTCGAGGAGGACAATGTCGGTGCTGTTTTACTTGGACAGCAGCGCAATATCAACGAGGGAGATACAGTTAAGACCACAGGACGAGTGGTAGAGGTGCCGGTAGGCGATGCGATGCTCGGTCGAGTAGTAAATGCACTTGGACAGCCAATCGACGGAAAGGGACCTATCCAGTCGGACAAATATCGTCAGATAGAGAGAGTAGCATCGGGAGTTATCTCGAGAAAGTCAGTAGATACACCGCTTCAGACCGGTATAAAGGCTATTGACTCAATGGTTCCTATCGGACGAGGACAAAGAGAGCTTATTATCGGAGACAGACAGACCGGAAAGACGGCTATCGCGATAGATACCATCATCAACCAGAAGGGACAGGGTGTGAAATGTATCTATGTAGCTATCGGTCAGAAGGCTTCCACGGTTGCATCCATAGTAAATGAGCTCGAGGAGTTCGGAGCCATGAGCTACACGACAGTAGTGGCTGCGACAGCATCAGAGCTTGCACCGTTACAGTATATAGCGCCATACTCAGGCTGCGCTATAGGTGAGGAATGGATGGAAAACGGACAGGATGTACTCATAGTTTATGATGATCTGAGTAAGCATGCAGCAGCATACCGTACACTTTCACTCCTCTTAAAGAGAGCACCGGGACGAGAGGCTTATCCGGGAGATGTTTTCTATCTCCATTCAAGGCTTCTGGAGAGAGCAGCGAGACTGTCAGACAAGCTGGGTGGAGGCTCACTCACAGCCCTTCCTATCATTGAGACACAGGCGGGTGATGTATCTGCATATATCCCTACCAATGTTATCTCAATTACAGACGGCCAGATATATCTTGAGACAGAGATGTTCAACGCGGGCTTCAGACCTGCCATAAATGCAGGACTTTCAGTTTCACGAGTTGGAGGCTCTGCACAGATAAAGGCAATGAAAAAGATTGCAGCACCTATCCGAGTAGAGCTGGCTCAGTACAGAGAGCTTGCAGCATTCTCACAGTTTGGCTCAGAGCTTGATGCAAGCACAGCAGAGCAGCTCGCACAGGGAGCACGAATCAAGGAGATTTTAAAGCAGCCGCAGTACAAGCCGATGCCTGTAGAGAAGCAGGTTATCATAATATATGCTGCGACAAAGAAGTATCTTATCGATATCAAAATCGAGGATATTTTAAGATTTGAGGCAGAGCTGTTTGATTTCATTGATACCAGATATCCTGAGATTCCTGAAGCAATCAGGGAGAAAAAGGTGATGGACGATGATACGGAGCAGGCACTTATAAAGGCAATCGAGGAATGCAAAAAGCAGTTCCGTTAGACGGTTGGATATTAGTAGAAGGCAGGTGGTAAAATGGCTTCGATGCGAGACATAAAGCGCAGAAAAAGCAGTATTACAAGTACTCAGCAGATCACAAAGGCCATGAAGCTCGTTTCTACCGTCAAGCTGCAAAAGGCGAGAGCACATGCGGAGGCAACAGATCCGTATTTCAACTATATGTACAGGACAGTCAGCTCGATGCTTGCAAAGAGCGGCAGCATAGAGCACCCATACTTAAAGGCCGGTGATTCGCCAAGGAAGGCGGTAGTTGTTTTGACATCAAACCGCGGACTGGCAGGCGGATACAACAGCAATATAGTAAAGCTCATCACACACGGAGACTTCAAAAAAGAAGAACTCGACATATACGCTGTGGGAGCAAAGGGCGAGGAGCTGCTTACGTCAAAGGGCTATCATATAGTCGAGAGTGCACCGGAGATGATGGAGGACCCGACCTACGATGATGCTGCGGCACTTTGCAAAAGAGTGTTAAAGGCATTTACAGACGGTCAGGTGGGGGAGATTTATCTCGCATATACCCATTTCAAAAACACAGTTACACAGGAGGCGAAGCTCATAAAGCTTTTGCCGGTGGAGCTGAATGAGAGTGGGGCAGATGAGAAAGAGGACTCCAATATTCTCATGAATTTTGAACCGAATCCGCAGGAGGCTTTGGAGCTTATTATTCCAAAATATGTGACAAGCCTGTTTTACGGAGCACTGGTGGAGTCATATGCCAGTGAAAACGGAGCCAGAATGCAGGCGATGGATTCTGCTACGAGCAATGCAGAGGATATGATCAGTGATCTGACATTGAAATATAACAGAGCGCGTCAGGGCTCAATCACGCAGGAGCTTACTGAGATAATTGCAGGAGCTAATGCGATAGAGTGATACATGCATATCCGGTCATGGGAAGGCAGGCAGGTGTGTCTGTGAATGGCCAAAAAGGCGAGTGTATCATATGAATTAAAAAAGAAGGAGAAACTATAAATGGCAGATAAAAATGTAGGTAAAATCATACAGGTTATCAGTGCCGTTCTGGATATCAAGTTTTCAGAGGGTAATCTGCCTGAGATAAACGATGCAGTCGAGGTGCCGCTGAAAAACGGCGGAAAGCTGGTCGTTGAGGTTGCACAGCATCTGGGCGACGATACAGTCAGATGTATCGCCATGGGACCTACTGATGGTCTCGTCCGCGGCATGGACGCTATCGCAACAGGAGCACCTATTTCTGTGCCGGTGGGGGAGAATACACTTGGAAGAATGTTCAATGTGCTCGGAGAGCCTATCGACGAGGTTGAGCCTCCACAGACAGAGGAGAAATGGGCAATCCACAGACCTGCGCCTAGCTTTGAGGAGCAGGCTACATCGCAGGAGATGCTTGAGACAGGAATAAAGGTTGTAGATTTGCTCTGCCCATACCAGAAGGGTGGAAAAATCGGACTCTTCGGAGGTGCCGGAGTAGGAAAGACGGTGCTCATCCAGGAGCTTATCCACAACATCGCTACACAGCATGGTGGATACTCAGTATTTACCGGTGTAGGAGAGCGTACACGAGAGGGAAATGACCTGTACTACGAGATGAAGGAGTCAGGTGTTATCGACAAGACCACCATGGTGTTCGGACAGATGAATGAGCCACCGGGAGCACGTATGAGAGTTGCCCTGGCAGGACTTACGATGGCAGAGTATTTCCGTGACAGAGGCGGCAAGGATGTGCTTCTTTTCGTGGACAATATCTTCCGTTTCACACAGGCAGGTTCAGAGGTATCAGCGCTTTTAGGTCGTATGCCTTCAGCCGTTGGTTACCAGCCGACACTGCAGACAGAGATGGGAGCTCTTCAGGAGCGTATCACATCAACAAAGAACGGTTCAATCACATCGGTTCAGGCCGTATATGTGCCTGCAGATGACCTTACAGACCCGGCACCGGCGACTACCTTCGCACATCTTGATGCCACGACAGTACTTGAGCGTTCTATCGCAGAGCTTGGTATTTATCCGGCTGTAGACCCGCTGGCATCCACATCGCGTATCCTTGATCCGCGTATCGTGGGACAGGAGCATTTTGAGGTGGCACATGCTGTCCAGGAGATACTCCAGAAGTACAAGGAGCTGCAGGATATCATCGCAATCCTCGGTATGGATGAGCTCTCAGAGGAGGATAAGCTCGTAGTAAGCCGTGCACGTAAGGTGCAGCGTTTCCTGTCACAGCCGTTCTTCGTAGCAGGACAGTTTACAGGCCTCGAGGGCAAATATGTGCCTATCGCCGAGACCATCAGAGGCTTTAAGGAGATACTCGAAGGAAAGCATGATGATGTACCGGAGAGCTATTTCTTAAACGTTGGAAGCATAGATGAAGTCCGTGCCAAGATGCAGTAATGTGAGGTGATTTCATGGCAGATAACATTTTTGACATAGAAATAATCACACCGGACAGGGTGTTCTACAAGGGGGAGACAGATTTCCTCGAGTTCAATACCCAAAACGGAGAGATTGGTGTATACAAAAACCATATACCGCTCACGACAGTGCTTGCACCGGGAATCGTGACTATCCATAATGGCGATGAGGAGAAAATAGCCGCAATCCATTCAGGCTTTGCGGAAATACTTGGAGACAAGGTTACATTTCTTGCAGAGCTTGCAGAGTGGCCTGATGAGATAGACATAGACCGCGCACAGGCCGCAAAGGAGCGGGCAGAGCAGCGCCTTTCAAACCACACAGCAGAGATTGATGTGAAGAGAGCAGAGTTTGCACTCAGGAAGGCACTTATCAGAATAGATGTGGCACATCATATGTAATTATAAAATCCCGGAATCTGCAGGTAAGCGGATTTCCGGGATTTTTGCAGTTTATAAAAATTGCAGATATCATGCGCATATTCTATGGAAAATTCCGCTAAAATATGCTTTAATAGAAGATATATAGCAGTAAAGGAGATGAACGCAATGGGGAGATTTGTAAATCCTGGAAACAGTGCATTCAAGGTAGCATTAGCTTCCGAGATATATATAGACAAAACAGGCTTGCTCGATTTTACCAATAGTGTGCTTGGAACAAAGCAGGCATATATATGTAATAGCCGGCCGAGAAGGTTTGGCAAGTCTATTACGGCCGATATGCTTACAGCATATTACAGCAAGGGCTGTGATTCCAGAGAATTATTTATGAACTATAACATTGCACAGACAGAATACTTTGAGAAATATCTCAACAAGTATGATGTTATTCATCTCGATATGCAGTGGATACTAATGGATGCCGGTGCGCCGGAAAGAATATCAGGATATATAAATAAAAATGTTATATCAGAGTTGGCAGATCTGTACAAGGATATTGATTTAAGAGATCAGAAAACATTGTATGGTGCTCTATCGGTTATTAACAGTATGACGAACAATAAATTTGTAATTATAATCGATGAGTGGGATGTTTTGATACGTGATGAAGCAGCAAATTCCTCAGTTCAGGAGGAATATATCAATTTCCTGCGCGGAATGTTTAAGGGAAGTGAACCAACAAAGTATATAGAGCTTGCATATCTCACAGGAATTTTACCGATAAAAAAGCTAAAGACGCAGTCGGCACTTAATAATTTTGATGAATATACCATGTTATATGCGGGACGTTTGTCCCCATACATTGGCTTTACTGAGGATGAGGTTAGAGACATATGTGATCGCTATGGCAGGGATTTTACGCAGGTAGAGCGGTGGTATGATGGATATATGCTGGGAGATTGCCATGTATACAATCCGCGTGCAGTAGTAAATTACATGCTTCAGGGAGACTTAAAGAGTTATTGGTCAGAGACCGGGTCTTATGATGTCATAGTTCCACTTATTAATTTGGATTTTGATGGATTAAAGACCGCAATAATTCAGATGCTATCCGGTGGAGAAATAAAGGTGAACACCGGCAGCTTTATGAATGATACGGTTAGTTTTAAAAATAAAGATGATGTTTTAACATATCTTGTTCATTTAGGGTATCTGGGATTTGATCAGAAAAAGAGTTGTGCGTTTATTCCAAATGAGGAAATACGGCAGGATATTGAAAATGCTTGTCGGCATAAGCTATGATAAGAAGACAAAGAAGCATCAGTGTATTATAGAAGAGTACATGAAAAAATAATCAGATAACATTTGGGTAGCAGGATAATGACTGAAGAGGAAAAGAAAATGTCTAGAAGAAAGAGGCAGAAAAGCGGAATGATAAATAATGAAAATGAAAAAAATTTTGACTCTGCAGAGCCGAAAAATAACGATATGGAGCAGCTAATTATCCCTCAGGAGAGCGAGCGCATCCAGCGTGCTGAGTGGATTCACGAGCAGGTGAAGCTACAGCGTGAGGCAGAGGATGAGGCCTGGGAGAAGATCATGGAGGAGCAGAAGCTGCTTACAGAGCGCAGACGCTCCATAGATGCTGATATAAACAGCAACAGGGAGCTGAAGCGATACCATGAGGACTGCATGGAGGATATCACAGACCAGGTATATTCACTGCATGGCATATCGGTAGACAAGCTGGAGGGCATAAAAGAGTACAGGAATGCCCTGTTCCGCGGAGAAGCATTCATAGTGTTTTGCATATCAGTGATAATGGCTGCGATTGTGGCATATGCCTATGGACCGTCTTCACAGCTGTGCCTGTATGTACTCATGTGTGTAGGTGCGGAGGGAGCGTTATTGTCCCAAAAGCGAAGGAATATACTGTTTTTCATCCCGCTTATCCTAATAGCGGTAGAGCTGATAGGCTACAAGCTGTATCCGCAGTATCTGGAGTATGTCACGATGGCGGGAGAGGCACTGGCACTGCTTCTTATGATGATAGGCACTGTGGGATACTTTGTGCACAATCCATACCGCAAGGACAGAAAGAATATAAAGGCTGCAAAGTCAGACCTCAAGGAATTACATAAGGTTGCCAAAAAGAGTGTAAAGAAAAATAAAAAGAGCCGCATAAAGAACGAAGCAAAAGAAGCAAAGCTTGCGGCAAAGCAGGCCAAAAGAGAGACAAAGGCTGCCATAAAGGAGCAGAAGAGGCAGAACAAGCTCGCAAAGAAGCAGGCCAAGTACGAGCTTAAGGAGAAAAAACGACAGCAGAAGAGTGAGCGTGTTGAGCTTAAGCATGAGCTGAAGAAGACTCAGCTCATGGATAAGGTGAGAAGATTTACACCGAAGGAGCAGGAGAGTGAAAGCACCTCTTCGGCAGAGAGCATAGATAACAACAACACAGATAAAAACATCATTGATAAAAATATCATAGAGAATAACATCATTGATATAGAGCGCAAGGTCAATTAATCATGTATGAGCATTAGGCACTAAGAACTAAGCACTAAGCTGATACTTCTCCATCCAGTAATTAATCTGGATGAAATATGCGATAAGCTGCGGACCTGCCATGAGCTGGCCAAACCACGGACTGCCGTATTCTGCCGGTGCCTTTAAAAATTCGCGCGTTTTGTCAGTGTCAATGAGAGTGCGCACAGGGGCGTTAGGGGAGTCTAATATCTCCTCCATTCCCTTTATAAGGAGAGCTTCATATCCGGGATGATAAGTCTTTGGATATGGGCTCTTTTTTCTGTGCAAAAGCTCAGGTGGCAGGACATCTGAAAAAGCATCGCGAAGCAGAGTCTTTTCCACACCGTTTTGATATTTCATATGCCAAGGCACATTAAAGACATACTCAATGATACGATGGTCGGCAAAAGGTACACGGGCCTCAAGCTCGGAGTACATGCTGGTGCGATCCATGCGGTCAAGAAGCGTCTGCATGAACCATTTGATATTGAGATATCCGATTATACGGCGGCTTTCGTCCTCACCGGCCTCGCCGTAAAGGAGAGGTGCTTTTGACCTCGACTCCTCATATCGAAAAGCCTGATAACCGGATAAATCAAGCTCCAAACCCACATCATCGCGCAAAAGAGCAAGGCGTGGAGCGACATCCGATGACCATGGGAAGCCATATCTTTCCAGCAGCTCTTTGCGGTAAAACCACGGATATCCGCCAAAGATTTCATCAGCACACTCACCGGTAAGAGCTACCTTGTTTTTTCGGCTGACGAGGCTGCAGAAATATAAAAGTGACGAGTCCACATCGGTCATGCCGGGCATATCCTTTGCATCGACTGCGGCAAAGAGCGCCTTGAAGAGAGAGTTCTCATCACACTCGAGATAGGAGTGGGCTGTCTCATACTCTTCAAGCATACGATTGACATAGGGCAGATCCCTCTCCGGCTGGAAGGCGTTTGCCTTAAAATACCTGTCATTGTCCTTAAAGTCGAAGGAAAAGGTGTTGAGCGTTTTACCGCGTGTGTTCATATAGTTTGCGGCGATGGCGGTCACGATGCTTGAATCAATGCCGCCTGACAGAAAAGTACATACCGGCACATCGGAAACCATCTGCCTTTTTATAGCATCCTCCACCAGAAAACGTGTGTGAGCAACGGTATCCCGATAGCTCTCGGTATGTTCCAGGCTTGTAAGCTCCCAGTAGGTTTCATCATGCAGCCCATCCTTGGAGTAAATCATGAAGTGTCCCGGCAAAACCTCAAACAAATCCTTAAACAGGGAAAGCCCGCTCGTGTGCGCAGGCCCGATAGCAAGAAGCTCCTGCAAGCCCTGCTTATCAAGCTCAGGCTTTACTGCAGGGTGTGCAAAGCAGGCCTTTGGCTCGGAGCCAAACACCAGAGAATCTCCTCGGATGGCATAAAAAAGCGGTTTGACACCCACTCGGTCCCGGTACATAAGCAGCCTGTTTTTAGCTGCATCCCATATGGCAAATGCAAAAATACCGTTTAAGCGATTGACAAAATCAGCGCCCCAATGGATGTAGGCGTACAGAATAACCTCTGTGTCTGAGGTTGTGGAGCATACAAAGCCGTTTTCGGACAGCTCGGGAATCAGCTCATCAGTGTTGTAAATTTCTCCGTTATAGCAGATAGTGTAATCATAGCCATTGTGGGTGCGCGTCATGGGCTGGTCGCCGCACAGGATATCACGGATGGCCAGACGGCTGTGCGACAGACCGATATGCTTTTTAAGGAAGCGTCCTCTGGCATCGTTGCCGCGGTGGGCGAGCACAGCACGCATCTTCTCAAGACGAAAGTTCCAGTAATCGGTGTTCTCTTCAAAGTCTTCTTTAAAGTTACAGAATCCGGCGATACCACACATAAAATTTCATATCTCCGTAAAAACAGATTTAATTTATATTATGCATACGCCTTGTAGCTGTTAATCCGGTCAGAAAATAAAAAGAGATTTTACCAAGCTGATTATAAAATTTTTATTGACAAGAAAGGCAAAATAGCGTTACTCTTATTACATGAAGTTAGATAACGCTAACACACATAAATGACAGGTAACTACAGTAAGTGCAATCTGACCAATAATTGTTTTTAAAGGTATAACCCTATTAAGGTAAATATAATTTGAAATGTTGAAAGAGAGGATATCATATGTCAGAAGAAGAGAGAAAGTTCTTAGAAATAGTGGATTTGAAAAAGGGCTTCGGGAGCGGTGAGACGCGCCAGGAGGTGCTGCGAGGCATGAATTTTTCTGTGGCAAAGGGTGAGTTCTGTGTGCTGCTCGGACCGTCGGGCTCAGGAAAGTCCACACTGCTCAACATCATCGGAGGCATCGATAGCGCCGATTCCGGATATATCAGCATAAATGGTGACAAGCTGAAGGATATGAGTGAGAAAAAGCTCACACAGTACCGCAGGAAGCACTTGGGATATGTTTTTCAGATGTACAATCTGATTGCAAACCTGAATGTAAAGGAAAATATAGAGGTGGGCGCATACCTGTCTGACAACGCACTGGATATCGATGAGCTGCTTCACACGCTGGGGCTTTACGAGCACCGCTATAAGCTTCCAAATCAGCTATCCGGCGGACAGCAGCAGCGTGTGTCAATCGGCCGTGCAATAGTTAAAAACCCGGATATACTGCTCTGTGACGAGCCTACAGGAGCGCTTGATTACAACACCTCAAAGGAGATTTTGAAGCTCATAGAGGATGTCAACAAAAAGTACGGCAACACAATCATCATGGTCACACACAATGAGGCCATCAAAAACATGGCAGACCACGTGATAAAGCTTAGGGACGGAGCCGTGCGTCACAACGATATCAATACAAATAAGGTTTCGGCCGAAGAGCTTGAGTGGTAAGGAGGATTTGACCTATGAGCAGGAAAAAGATAAAAAATCCTCTGATAAAGCGTATACCAAAGGAAATTATCGGTGACTGGAAGAAATATCTCGTTGTATTTCTTTTCCTCGTGCTGACAATCGGCTTTGTATCCGGAATGTATGTGGCAAACGACAGTATGCTTACATCTGCGGATGAGGGGGTAAGTAAATACAAGCAGGAGGATGGACATTTTGAGCTTAAGGATAAGGCTGACAGCGAGCTTGTTACGGCTATCGAGTCAGGCGAGGGAAAAACAGCCCTAGATGAAAAAGACAGCGATAGCAGCAAAACTCCTGTCACGCTCTACGAGAATTTCTATCGCAATGAGACTGAGGACTACAACGCAGACGGCAAAAAGGACGGAACCATCCGTGTATACACAAAGACCGAGGATATCAACCTCGCATGTCTCATCGAGGGCTCTTTTCCACAAAATGAGAACGAAATCGCTGTGGACAGAATGCATGCAGACAACGTGGGGATGAAGGTCGGTGACGCAATAAAGGTCAGCGGAAAAGAATTCAAGGTATCGGGTCTTATTGCATATGTCAATTACTCCACACTGCATGAAAAGAAGACCGATATGATGTTTGATGCGATAAAGTTTGATGTGGCAATGGTGACAAAGGAGGGCTTTGACCGCCTGGACAAGAGCATTCACTATACATATGCATGGAAATACGAGGATGAGCCGGCTGACGACATAGAGCAGAAGGAAAAATCAGATGACTTTATGGAGGCGATGGTGTCACAGGTTATGGCAGCAGGCAATGAGGTGGAGGACTACACACCGCGCTACTCAAATCCGGCAATCAATTTTGCCACGGACGATATGGGCTCAGACAAGGCCATGGGAGGAGTGCTTTTAGACATTCTTATCGTGATAATCGCATTCATTTTTGCAGTGACCATAAGCAATACGATAGCTAATGAGTCATCAGCGATAGGCACGCTTCGCGCGTCGGGCTACACAAAGGGCGAGCTTATCAGGCATTACCTTTCAATGCCTGTAATCGTGACATTTCTGGCAGCGGTTGTGGGAAATGTACTGGGCTATACGGTATTCAAGGATGTGGTTGTGGGCATGTATTACAACAGCTACAGCCTGCCGACATACCATACAATCTGGAATCCGGGCGCATTCATAAAAACAACGCTTGCTCCGGTGATTATCATGCTGGTTGTAAATCTTATCGTAATAATCCGCATGATGCAGCACACACCGCTTCAGTTTCTGCGTCATGACCTTAAGAAAACAAAGCGCAAAAAAGCAATGCGGCTTCCGCGCTGGCGCTTCATGAGCCGTTTCAGACTGCGAATCATGTTCCAGAATGTGGCAAACTATCTGATACTCTTTGTGGGAATATTTTTTATCATGGTAATGCTCGCGATGGCAGTCGGCATGCCGGATACACTTGATTATTACAAGAAAAATACCGACAGCATGATGTTTGCAAAATACCAGTACGTACTCAAATCCTATGTCGACGCAGACGGAAACGTGCTTGAAACCGACAACAGTGACGCAGAGAAATTTGACATGACATCGCTCTTAAGGAGGTCAGATGACTTTGACGAGGAGGTGTCTGTCTACGGAGTGGAAACAGACAGTGCATACGTAAAGCTTAAGGGCATGGATTCGCTTAAGGATAACGAGGTATACATATCAGATTCATTTGCAGATAAATATGGTATAAAACCGGGCGATACAATAAAGCTTGATGCACAGTACGAGAAAAAAACATACAAATTCAAGGTGAAGGGAACCTACGATAAATCCCAGAGTATCGCGGTATTTATGCCTATAGAGCATTTTGCGGATACCTTTGATTTTGAGGATGGCAGATTCAGCGGATTTTTGTCAGACACAAAGATAAAGGATATCGATGAGAGCAATATCGCGACAACAATTACGATACGTGACATCACCAAAATGGCAGACCAGCTCGACCACTCCATGGGCTCATACATGCAGTACTTCCAGGTGCTTTGCATACTGCTATCAGCCGTTATGATATATCTGCTCACGAAGCTCATCATCGAGAAAAATGAGACAGCCATATCTATGACCAAGATTTTAGGCTACGATAACAGAGAGATTGCAAGCCTTTATCTGGTCTCAACATCAATTGTGGTGGTCATCTCGGATATCATCAGCGTAGTGCTTGGTGCAAAGGTGATGGACATTGTATGGCGCATAATGCTTCAGACCTTCAGCGGATGGTTTTCATTCCATATGACACCTGTCGGCTATGTAAAGATGTTTGCATTTGTGCTCATCGGATACCTGATAGTGACAGTATTGGATTTCAGGAGAATAAAGAGGATTCCGATGGACATGGCACTAAAGAATGTTGAATAGGTAAAAAGTGACGAAAATTGTCTAATCATTGATAAACTGTTGTATAATTTTATTTAAAATGATAATATTGTCTCATAAGTTAAAAAACCAAAGTAATAACAATAATTTATGAGAGGTGATTAAAAATGAAGCAGGGGGCAAATAAAAAAAGAGGTACATTTGCAACCAAAATCATAGCGATGGTTATTTTAGCAATTGTGACTTCAAATGTAATTTGTATGGTATTCATTCTTGAAAGCTCTAAAAAACAAATTACAGACAGCACGAAGCATACCATGATAGATGTTATCAATACGACGTCAAAAATTGTGGAGAATGAGATTAGCAATGTAGATGCAGAGGATTTAGACTATGACGAATACGCTAAGAGTCTTTCCGATGTAAAGCTCGAGGGTATGGACAGCTCATATGTCTATGTGGTAAAAAATGATGGCACAATGCTTTATCATCCAACCAAGGAAAAGGTTGGACAGCCTGTTGAGAACGCCGTAATTAAAGGAGTTGTACAGCAGCTTCAGGATGGCAAAAAACCGGGCACGACTGTTGTAGAATATGTTTTTGACGGAACCACAAAGTACTCGGCATACACAATTTTAAACAACGAAAATATACTTGTGCTTACAGCAGACGAGTCCGAGGCACTTTCGGGAATCACTGTTGTAACGGGGGTTGCCATTGGAATCAGTACGGTTGTTGTGCTGCTTGCCATTATTATATGCTTCATACTGGGACGCAGGCTTATGAGACCGCTCGTAAAGGTCAGCACAATAATTGAAGAAATTGCCAATGGTGATATCAACGCAGATTTTGGCATGGTCAAGGAGTCAAATGATGAGATAGGCCTGATTATAGAAAAGATGAAGGAGCTCACGCAGTCACTTGGAAGTATAGTCGGAAAGATAAGAAATTCCAGTGACACAATGTCAGCAAACAGCTATGAACTCAATGATACAAGCAGCCAGACGCTTGCCGCAAACAATGAGATATCCAAGGCAGTCGAGGATGTTGCAGAAGGCTCTACAGGCATGGCAGCATCTATTTCCAAGATTAATGAAAATCTTCTGGAGATGAGCAATGAGACAAAGGATATAAACGAATCTGTCAATGAAATCAGAAATCAGACGACAGCAGTGCAGGATAGCAGTAAAATCATGAATGATAAGATTAAATCCATGCAGGATAGCAGTCACAAGATGGATGAGGGTATCTCAGCAATTTCAAAACGCATAGAAACTGTAAATACTACGGTTGACAAGGTGAGCAATATTGTCTCTGTCATTGAGGAAATATCCAGTGAAACCAATCTTTTGTCACTCAATGCATCTATAGAGGCAGCCAGGGCCGGCGATGCAGGAAAAGGCTTCGCAGTGGTGGCACAGGAGATTCGAGTGCTTTCAGACAATACCAATACGGAGCTTGAGAATATCAAGCAGATAATATCATCACTGGTTGAAGAGTGCAGGTATTGTGTACAGGAATCCGGCACCATCGTCGAGGATAATGCCAAGCAGAAGGAAGAGATTAAGGCAGTACTCGATGAATTTGGCTCACTTGATGAGCAGATTCAAAAGACAGCAGAAAAAGCTGATGAAATCGAAGAGCTAGTCACTGCGATGATTGAGCTGAACGATGACATTACTAAGAGCAGCAACAGCCTGACAGATGTCAGCGCAGCAAATGCCGCAGCAACCGAAGAGATGAATGCCAACATCGAGGAGCTCAATGCCATGATGAACGGAGTTTCAGAAATGGCAGGACACATGAATGATGAGTCTGATGGATTGAAGGAAGCATTATCGTTCTTTCATAATTAATGTCAGGTAATCATAATTGAATTTGCAACGTAAATCAGTCATAAAAGCAGTAAAATGCTTTTGTGGCTGATTTTGGTATTTACAGGATTATTGATTATATCGGAAAAAACACGTATTATATGATAAACAGAAGAATGAGGTATAAAAAATGACAGACAATTTTGAATTTAGAAGTATAAACCCAGACGAGGTAGAACAGGCAATAGCAATTGAGCAGATATGCTTCCCACCGAATGAGGCATGTTCTCCAAAGGCAATGACAGAGAGAATTGCAAAGGTACCACAGCTATTTCTCGTGGCAATTGACAAATCAACCGGTAAGCTGGCGGGCTTTTTAAATGGTGTGGCAACAGACGAGGAAAAGTTCAGGGATGAGTTCTTTACGGACATCGATTTATGCGATGAAAACGGTAAGAATGTGATGCTTTTGGGCCTTGACGTGCTTCCGGAGTATCGTGGACAGGGCCTTGCCAGAGAGCTCGTGTACCGCTACAGTCAGCGTGAAAAGGCAAACGGACGAAAAAAGCTGTTTCTGACATGCTTAGAGCAGAAGGTGGAGATGTATAAGAAGTTTGGATTGCAGGATCTGGGAATTGCTGACTCTACCTGGGGCGGAGAAGAGTGGCATGAGATGGTGCTAAAGGGATGAATGTGATAATATGGAAAATATTTCATAGTTTATTCTTTGGCTACTGCATATAATAGTTATAGATACGACATAAATATTGACAATGAAAATATAAAAATGGTACTATATATGCGGAGGTGAGACTATGTTGAAATCTTACTTGTTAGAGAATTATGGATATAATGAACCAATCTTTTTAAATGATTTGAAAATAGAAGAATTATCTGAGAATGCAGTGCGCCAGTCGGTAAAGAGACTCGTGGCAAATGGTTTTCTGGAAAGGTATGATAATGGTATTTATTATATACCCAAACAGGGTGGATTACTAGGTAAAAGTTATCTCGATCCATTTCTTGTTATTATGCGCAAATATGTGAGAAGTAAATCAGAAACATTTGGTTATGTGACCGGAATATCATTTGTAAATCAGCTTGGATTGACGACACAAATGCCAGCGATAATTGAGATTGTTACGAACAAGGAAGCTACTAATGGACGTACAATTACGGTAGGCAGTCAGAAGGTTAGAATTAAAAAAGCTGCGGTTGCTGTTTCAGACAACAATGCGGAACTTTTGCAGTTTTTGGATGGTATTGGTCAGACAGAGAAATATACGGAGTTGCCGATGGAAGAAACTATAGATACAATGCTCTCATACGTGAAACAGAAACGTTTTACAAAAGAACAGTTATCTGAAGTATCGTCTGTTATAACCGGTGCAACTGCAAAGAAATTAATTGAATGGGGGATGATTTATGAATTTGCATCATGATAAAGAAGCATTTGCAGAACTGATTATCGGTGCAGCAAATGAGTTGGCTATTCCAACTAATGTAATTGAAAAAGATTATTATGTGACGATTACCCTGAAGGCTCTTGCCGAAAAAACTAAAGACATGGTGTTTAAAGGTGGTACATCACTTACTAAGTGTTATCAGTTATTGGACCGATTTTCAGAAGATATTGATTTGTCTTATACGGCAGAGTCAGGTATGCCGGGAGAGAGTAGAAAGAAACAACTCAAAAATAACATTGTTTCGACTATGGAGGAGTTCGGGTTCCCAATTAACAATCTTGAAACAACAAGAAGCAGAAGAAACTATAATTGCTACAGAGCAAGTTACCCATCCTTTTATGAACAGAATGGTATTTTGAAACCGGAATTGGTAATAGAAACATATGTAGCAATGTTGCCGTTTCCAACCACAAAACGTATGGTAGATAATTATATCTATCGTTTCTTAAGAGAAATCAATCGATTGGATTTGGCTGAAACATATGAATTGATGCCTTTTAAAATTACAACACAAACCATAGAGAGAACTCTTGTAGATAAGGTGTTTGCATTGTGTGATTACTATATGCAAGAAAAGACAGAGCAGCATTCCAGACATTTATACGATATTCATAAGATTGTAGAAACTATGGGAATCTCAAATGAACTACCAAATCTTATACCGGAAGTGCGTGCTGTGCGCTCGGAAATGATTGTCTGCCCGTCTGCAAAAGAAGATGTATGTGTGGCTGATATATTGAGGGAGATAATCAATAGTCAGGTATATAAAAGAGATTACGAAGATATTACTATGGGATTGCTTTTTGTACCGGTAGGTTATGAGACCGTAATTCAGAGTTTGCAGAAGGTTTTGGATAGCGGGATGTGGGAATAAAATTTGAAATTCTTAAATTATAGGCTTTAAATTAGAGTAAAATCAGTGGAATCGATGGCATGAGATGGTGCTAAAGGGATGAATGTGATAACATGGAAAATAAAGTATCAGATAACGTTATAGAAAAAAATTATAGGGAGTGCCTTAAATTCAATGAAATCAACGAAAGCAAAGTCGATAATTTTGACCTGGCAACAGCAAAGGCTGCCCTTGAAAATCTGTATGAGCTTTACAAAAATAGCATATTAACAGGTCGTTTCACAAAGGATAAGGACTATGTAGTAAGGTGTGCTGACCTGGTGATATTGGCGGAGGAGAACAAAGACAGCTTGTTTTATGATGCATGGCGCGTATGGTTTAGATACTTTGTATCGATGGGCTATGCCGGATGGAATGAGCTGTGGGAGGCAGTATGAATAAACAAAAAATAGCAGAACTACGCGCCGGTTTGGAAACAGGCTTCATCAACGGTGGATACAATTCAAGCCTGGCTTATCAGCCGCAATTTTTGTCAAACAACCATAAAGAGGGCAAAAAAGTATTATCCTCAATAGAAGATGAGCTGATGTCCTGTGACAAATTTCAGATAAGCGTTGCTTTTATCACGATGGGAGGCATTACGCCGTTGCTCCAGACACTTAAGGAGCTGGAGAAAAATGGTATTCCGGGAGAGATTCTCACCACAAATTATCTGAGTTTCAGTGAACCAAAGGCGCTTGAGAAGCTTCACGGTTTGTCGAATATCACGCTCAAAATGTATGATGTGGAGAAGGCCGCTGAAGGCTTTCACACAAAGGGATATATATTCAAAAAAGAAGAGATTTACCGAATCATTATCGGAAGCTCAAACATGACAAGCGCCGCACTTACGAGTAACAGAGAGTGGAATACAAAGGTTGTATCTACAGAGCAGGGAGAGGTGGCAAAGCAGATTGTTGAGGAATACAATGAGCTTTGGAATTCGCGCTATGCTCTTTCCTTTGACAACTTTTATGAGGAGTATAAAGAGCGCTATCAAATCATAAAAAGACAGCGTGAGATTGCAAAGAGCGAGGAAACTCCATCCATTGAAAAATACAGATTAAAGCCAAATGCAATGCAGGTTGGCTTTATCACAAATCTGAGAAAAATACTGGAAAAAGGTGAGGATAGGGCGCTTCTCATATCAGCTACGGGTACCGGAAAAACATATGCATCTGCGTTTGCCATGCGCGAGCTGGGCTTTAAACGAGTGCTGTTTCTCGTACACAGAGGTCAGCTTGCAAGACAGACAAAAAAATCCTACGAAAAGATTTTTGATAAATCAGTTTCTATGGGACTTGTCGGTGCTGGGTACAGTGATTATGACAGGGATTATGTTTTTGCAACGGTACAGACCTTAAATCGTGATGAGCATTTGAGAAAATATGCACCGGATGACTTTGATTGCATAATTTTGGACGAGGCACACCATAGCTCGGCCAACACATACCAGAAGGTGATGAACTATTTCACACCAAAGCTGTGGCTTGGAATGACAGCGACTCCCGATAAGCGCGATGATGATATTGACGGAAAAAATATTTACCAGATTTTTAATTATCAGATTGCATATGAGATTCGTTTGCAGCAGGCTATGGAGGAAAACATGCTGTGCCCATTCCACTACTTTGGAATAACAGATGTTTCACTGCTTGGTGACAAGGAGATAAAGAGTAAAAAGCTTACAGAATCATCGTTCAACCAGCTTGTTGGTGATGAGAGGGTAAAGCATATCATCGAGCAGGCCAATTATTTTGGACATAGCGGCGACAGGGTGAAGGGACTGATTTTTTGCAGCAGGATAGATGAATCAGTCGAATTATCGAATAAGTTTAATCAGACAATAAATCCTGAGACGGGTAGATTTTTCCGTACAATTGCATTAAATGGAGATGCCACCGAGGAGGAGAGACAGAGAGCCTTTGAGCGGCTTGCGATGGATGAAAATACGCAGTCACTGGATTACATATTTTCAGTCGAGATTTTAAATGAGGGTGTTGATATCGTGGAAGTAAACCAGGTCATCATGCTCAGGCCGACAGAATCGCCAATTGTATTTATACAGCAGCTTGGACGTGGACTTAGAAAAGCAAATGGCAAGGAATATGTTGTGATACTTGATTTCATCGGCAACTATAACAACAATTTTATGATACCGGTCGCATTGTCGGGAGACCGCTCCTACAATGCAGATACAATCAGAAAGTATGTTATCAGTGGAAATAATACGATTCCCGGCGCTTCGACAGTGCATTTTGATGAGATTGCAAAGGATAGGATTTTTGCGTCGATAGACAAAATAAAGGGCATGAAATCCATTATCAGGGAGAGCTATGTTTCTTTGAAAAACAGGCTTGGAAGAGTGCCGTATCTATTGGATTTTTATGAAAACGGAGAGGTTGATCCGCTTGCAATAATAAAAGAGTACAAGACCTATCAGGCATTTCTTGAAGCGGTTGAGAAGGAGCTTTATACCGACAAATTAAATGAGCAGGAAAAAATCACTCTTGAGTATTTGTCGAAGACTATCCTAAGTGGTGCAAGACCGTTTGAATTGGAGATTTTAAGGCAGCTTATGAAGAAGCCTTCTATTTCAATGAAAGAGATAAGAGAGATTTTCATAAAGAGATACGATTATGAGGTAAATACACAATCTCTTGACAATGCGGCTGATGTGTTGCAGGGAAAGTTTGTCAGCAAGGATGATGAGTACAAGAGATTTTGCAGGATAAATATTCTGGAGGAGGACAACAATAATGTATTCCGCAGGATGAATAACTTTACCACAAGACTTCAAAATGAAGAGTTTAAAAAGCAGATAGATGACATAATAGAGGTAGGACTCAAAAGATATCATGATAAATATCAGACCTCACTTAAAAATGATAGTCCGTTTGTATTGTATGAGAAATACTCCAGGCGAGATGTTAGTCTGCTGATGAATTGTGGTAGGGATCTTTCCTCTACCATGTACGGAATGAAGCGCATAGAGGATGATGTATTTATCTTTGTCACATATCATAAAGAGGAAAGCACAGACGAGCAGAAAAGCTATGTAGATGGAAAGCCGGATTACGCGGATGCGTTTGAAGACAATATGATTTTCAGATGGGATTCGCAGATTGGCAGGGGCGTGGACAGCTCATATGTGTCAGATGTGGTGAATACTAAAAGAAAGCATCTGCTTGTGAAAAAGAGTGATGCGGAGTCAAATTTCTACTATATGGGAGAGTTCGATATAATTGATGTGCGAGCTGCCAGAAAGCGTGATAACAATGGCAAAGAGCGTGATATCACCAAGTTTGAGATGAAGATGCACCACCCTGTAAGAGAGGATCTGCTTCGATATTTGCAGAGCAATTTACAACAAAGCTTACATAATAATACACAGGAGCTTAAGGCAATATGAAAACAATACGCGTAGTGGCTGCCGTCATAAGGGCGGTCGATAAAGAAAATAAACCGATTATCTTTGCAACCCAGAGAGGCTACGGAGAGTTCAAGGGCGGCTGGGAGTTTCCAGGCGGTAAGATTGAGTCTGGTGAGACACCGCAGCAGGCGCTAAAGCGCGAGATAATGGAGGAGCTGGACACGGAAATTGCTGTCGGAGAATTGATAGATACGATAGAATACGATTATCCTAATTTCCATCTCTCAATGGATTGTTTCTGGTGTGAGGTAACTCATGGTGAGCTTATCCTAAAAGAGGCGGAGGATGCTAAATGGCTTACAAAGGAGCATCTGGCAGATGTGGAGTGGCTGCCGGCTGATGTGACACTGATTGAGAAGATTGGAGAGGCGATGTATTAAATCCAGGACAGCAAAGAGCATGGAACTTGAGAAAAATGGAGGGAATCAATTTAGTTCAAGTTCTTTGAATTTGTCCATGTAGGCAAACAAACGGATCATTGTGCGTATTTCATTTTGATGTTCTATAGATAGTCCAAATAACTGTTCTACAAGAGAAGAGTAATCCTTTGTATCGCTATCTGGTAAATTTTTAGATAATGTATTTATATGAGCTTTGCATGCGCGGATGATCAGTTCGTCAGGATTTACCAGGTAGTGATCACATAGAGCGGTAAAGAGATCATCATCAAGACGTCTCTCGGCAGTTTCAATCCTGCCAAGCATGGTAGCAGAAAGATGAAATCCCTGCTTTTCTAAAGTGCTGGCTACAAAGGAAAGAGTTTCGTCTTTTTGTTTTCTAATAGTACGTAGCTCAGCGCCAATCTCATCAATGATTTCTGTTTTTACAAAATTCTTATAAGCCATGATGTGCACCTCATAGTAATCAAAATGTCAAATATAGATATATAATAACATAAAATGACAATAATATGAAGATAAAAGATAATTATATAATTTTTGTTGACATAAATGACAAATAGAGATAATATCAAATAAAAAATGACAAGGAGAACGTATGGATAGAAAGGTAGATATATTAACTGATAATGAAGGAAATAAAATTGTATTCATACATGATAAGTTATTCAAAGGAAAATCGTTTGATTGGGATGACGTCGAAAAGTATTTAAAAAAACATATTGGAGAGTTTTATAACATTGAAGAGTCAGCAGATGTGGTATACATAGGAGATGACCTTCCAAATGAATACGCACATTCTAATTATTCAATGTCAATCAAGGGTGCCACTAGAGCAGCAAAGGCAAATGCTATAGTTGGATTGTCTGAAATGATAGAAAGTGCAACAAATAAAAAATTTACAGAAAACCGAAAGACTAAACATAATAGGGATGCAAAATATGGATGGTATAGTTACGAATCAAGATTTGCAATTCCGGTATTTAATGATTCCGGTGAATTGGAAAGATATAATATATTTAGGGTAATTATGGTAGTTAGACATGATCAGAATGGAAAAAAATACTTGTATGATATCATGAACATAAAAAAAGAAACGAGCAGCTTTTTCGGATCAGAAGATCTTACTCAATGAAAAACCCATTTCTTAACTATTATAATACGACCAACAGGAGCTAAAGTCAATCAATTATTAAAAATTTAATAATCATAAAATGAAAAACCTTCCTTGTGAACATCCATTCCCACTTAAACTGTGTTATAATTTATTACATATTGTATATTTTATGTGGATGATTCTCAAGTTACAAGAATACAGTAAATATAAGGAAAAGGCAGGAAATTATATATGTATTATGTACCGGATGGCACCGAGCAGTGCGGTTATTATGAGTGTAAAGAGTGTGGAAGCAGGTTTCTGGATTTAAAAATTGCACCAACATTGGTATGTCCATACTGTGGAGAAGAGGCAGATATGGAGATAGGACCTGATGAGGAGATGCCAAAAGTTGTAGAATCTGCGAAGCTTATTCAGATGGTTAGAGGCGCTGAAGAGGTAGAGAAGATGGATAAGCTGTTATCGCTTGCGGTGACAGGTGGCGATTTTAGCTGGATATAAGAATGCAGATATGTTGCTTCTGTATCATGGTATTGGTTGTGTAATCAATGAGCATAAAGCGTGGGGTAACAAGTTTGTAGACAATCTTGCCAAGGATATACGAAGTGCTTTTCCAAAGAGCAAGGGATATTCCGTCAGAAATCTGAAGTATATGGCAAAATTCGCTGAGACTTATCCGGATTGTGAATTTGTGCAACAGGTTGTTGCACAAATTCCATGGGGACACAATATTGTTCTTATGGATAAGATAGCTAATCCAGAGGAGCGTAAATGGTATATTGAAAAGTCAGCGCAAAATGGTTGGTCTCGAAATGTTCTTGTGCATCAGATAGAAAGTGGTTTATATCAGCGTCAGGTTTTGGCGGACAAGGTCACAAATTTTGAAAATCGACTGCCATCACCTCAGAGTGAGCTTGCAGTGCAGACGATGAAAGACCCATATGTGTTTGATTTCATTTCGTTTAGAGAGGATAATACACAGGAGATTAAGACATTAAGGAAATAATACGTGTAGTATTAAGCTAGTATCAAGCTTGTGTTTTGATAGAAACATAAATTGTAAATAAAATGTAAATTTTGCTTCTGAGAGATTGTTTTTTTCCTGAGAGATGAATATAATAAGATTAACAGAACCCAACACGCCTCTCAACGATGCGGACCACGTTGGGTCTTTTAATTTTAAGGAGAAATGTCAAATGGGAGATATGAAACAGCATCAGCCGCCTTTGACAATTGAGGAACAGATAGAAAATCTTAAGAGTATAGGGTTAGTTATCAAAGATGAGGAATATGCACAAAGAATATTAAATGATATATCATATTTCAGATTGATAAAGGCATATAGCATAAATTTGAAAACAAAGAATGGTATCTATAAAGAAGATGTTACATTTGAACAGATTGTTGAATTGTATTTATTTAATTCGAATTTTAGACAACTTATATTTCCGGAAATTGAAAAAATAGAAATAAATGTAAGGTGTCGTATTGCTAATTATTTTGCAGAAACCTATGGTGTTTTGGGGTATTTAGAGGCAGAAAATTTTGTGAATTTTAAATATCATAAATCTTTTTTAAATGATGTCGAGGAGGAAATTAGACGTAATTCAAAAGCTCCGTTTGTCAGGAATTTTCGTGAGAATTATGAAGAAGGTCAATTGCCAATATATGCTCTTGTGGAAATTTTTAGTTTCGGGACTTTGTCAAAGTTTTATAAGAATATGAAAAATCCAGATAAAAAAGCTGTTGCAAAAATGTTTGATATTGGATATACATATCTGGAAAGTTGGTTAGAGAGTGTTTCTTATGTTAGAAATATATGTGCTCATTATGGTCGTTTGTATAATGCAAAATTAGCAAAGACACCGAAATTATATAAAGAATATTCAGAAGCAGGAATTGGAAATAATCGTATTTTTGGTGTGTTAATATGTATTAAGCAAATATTGAAAAACGACACTCACTGGAATGATTTTGTTGAGAATATAGAATTACTTTTTAAAAGATATAAAAAGGTTGAATTCAAGACAATGGGATTTCCTGAAAATTGGAGAGAATTATTGGAAGTTAAAAATTGAGCCGGCTTGAACAGAGATGTTCCAATCGGCCTTTTTGCGTTAAGGAAGATTGGAGAGGCACTATATGAAACCAAGGACAGCAAAGAGCATGGAGCTATATGATATATTGCTTAGGCGCGGGTATCCCGAGCCATTTTGCGATGAGATAACAAAAAACCTAAATACCGACTGGACAGCTCAAAGGATGATAGGATATCTGTCACACTATAAAAAGCTTCCCATGGAAGAAATCGCCGATGAAATGCTTGCGATACTCAGCGACCGCAACCGCATAATGCAAAAGCATGAGCTTGAGGAGACAAATGCAAGATGGAATGACTACTTAAACAGATAAAGTCAGGAGGAATCACATGAGAGTACTGAATATCGAAGATGATACATTTAAACACAATGATATTTGCAAAGCCCTGTCAGGATGTGGAATTAAAGATGTCGAATGGTCCAATAATCTTGCGGATGGCTGGAAACAGATTAAAAACTCAATGGATAGTAATAATCCGTATGATCTGATAATTACTGATATGTATTATCCCGGCGAACAGGGCGGCAGAGAGGAACAATCAGGGGATATTCTGATTGACAGAGTGATTAAGAACAAAATCACAATACCTGTAATTCTCTGCTCCAGTGTGAATCTCAAATACCCGGAAATATATGGCTGTGTTTATTATAGCAGGGAAAGAAACTGGGAGGCAGATATGCAGAAGCTTGTAAATAGTCTTGTGGCAGGATGATACTAATAAATCTCAAAGTAGTTATTTTCATGATATACCTCCGTCAGATGATTATAACGTAAGTCAAACCAGAGGGGCACATATATTTTTTGAAAGCGAAATAAAGCTCTGTGCATAAGTGGAAAGGTATGAATTTTTGCGGTATGCAATTACTAAATCATTTTGTAGAGTAGGATTCCCTACAGAGAATACTTCCACAGGCCAGAATGGAGCAGCATATCGCACATATCCCTCTGGGGCAATGGTTACACCAAGGTTCTGTGATGCAAGCTGTATGCAGGTTTGATTATTTCTTGTACGGTACGGAACAGGTGGCTGTATTCCATACTGGTCAAACAGTCTTTGGGCGGAACGGCCGGTATTCTGATCCGGAAAATGTAATATAAAGGGAGTGTCAGCGAACAGGCTTAAGTCAAGCCATGGGTAGCGGCACTCTTTTTTTGTTACTGCTTTTTGGGCAAGAGGATGTCCGACAGGCAGTACTAATAGTATTTCTTCATGGCACAGCAGCTCATAATTTAGTTTGGGATGCTCCTGCCAGTTGCTTAAAATGGCAAAATCCAGATTGGTATCGGATATCAGCTTGTCCTGTATCGAATGACCATATTCAAAAAAATTAATGCAGACACCTGGGTGTTTTTCGTTAAAAGCAGGCAGCAGCTGTGGTATAAGGCTGGTGCTGCGCATTGGCGGAAGCGCAATATTCAGCTCGCCTTTATAGTAAGAGCGCATATCTGAAAGCTCTTTTTTCCAGTCCTGATCGAGTGCCAGTACTCTTCTTGCGTAATCGAGATAACGTTGTCCTAAAAAGGTCAGATCATACTGGTATCCATTTCGTCTAAAGACTTTTCCACCGAGTTCTTTTTCAAGCTTGTGCAGATATTTAGTTAATGTTGGCTGAGAAACATAGAGTGCTTCTGCAGCACGTGTGAGATTATGATGTTCAGCTATCGCTATAAAATATTCAAGGTCAGTATATTCCATGACAGATCCCCCATATATGTAATTACATAAATCTAAAACTATGCCATAAAGGTATAGAATTGATGAAAACAATGAATTAGACACATGATATGTTTTATATTACTATTAAATTGTCAAAAGGGCAAGGGAAAGGTGATGTATATGGGGAAATATTTAGAGAAGGTATTTCGACTGTCACAATATGGTACGAATATAAAAACTGAGATGATTGCAGGAATTACAACATTTGTTACGATGGCATATGTTCTTGCAACAGTTCCCAATATGCTTGGAAACGCAGGATTAAACAAAAGTGCCGTAATGACAGCGGTTATACTGTTGATAGTCATTACCACATGTGCAATGGCATTTTACACAAACAGACCGTTTGCATTGGCACCGGGGCTTGGAAGTACAGGAATAGTTGTATCCATGATAACAAATGAAGGCATTTCGCCGGAGAAAGCAGCGGGAGTGATATTCCTAAGTGGAATACTTTTTATTGCAATCTCTTTTCTTGGACTGCGAGAGGCTGTGGTAAAAGTGATACCGGTCAGTCTCAAACATGCAGTAAGTGCAGGAATAGGGCTGTTCATAGCTCTGCTGGGGGCAAAAAGCTGTGGACTTATATCTGCCAGCGAGAAAAAGAATTGTCTTACATTTGGTGATTTAAGGTCACCGGAAGTTATTCTTTGTCTGATAGGATTTTGCCTGATGCTCTTGGTAAAGATAAAGAATATACCGGGAGGCATTATTTTATCTATACTCATTACCACGATAGCCGGAATTGCGCTTGGTGTGACCAAACTGCCGGATAGGATAATTTCATTTCCGGGAAAAATGGATGATATATTTTTGAATATTGATATAAAGGGAGCATTGAATACAGCATATATTCCATTTTTGATAGCACTGTTCATACCGGATTTCTTCTCTACATTTGGCACGGTGCTGGGCGTAGGGGCAAAAGCAGGATATCTTGATGAAAAGGGAAATCTGCCGGGAATTGAGCGATGTTTTCAGGTGGATGCTGTGTCAACAAGTGTTGGGGCATTGTTTGGAATACCGAGCATGACTACATACCTTGAGTCATCAGCTGGTGTTGAGGCAGGCGGAAAAACAGGGCTTACCGTTATATTTACAGGAGTATGCTTTCTGCTCATGCTATTTTTCTCACCAGTTGTGCTGATGATACCGACAGCGGCAACAGCACCGGTGCTTATATATATTGGAATACATATGCTTGGTGCGATGAAAAATATTGATTACTCTGATATGACAGAGTATCTGCCGGCATTTTTATGTATTGGCTTTACAATATTTGCAAACAACATAGCAAATGGGATTTGTATAGCAATCCCGGTGTATGTACTTATGAAGCTGATTTCAGGAAAAATGAAAGAGATACAGCCTGTTATGTACATAGTGACAGCTATTTGTATTTTATACTTTATAACGTTGATATAAAGGCATATGAGGTACCGCATATACCAAATTTATATCAGAAGATCATACATGTAGAAAAGGAGAATCACATGAGTAAACGACCAATTATAATTGATACCGATCCGGGCATAGATGATGCCCTTGCGATTGCGATAGCATTATTTTCAGAGGAACTGGATGTTAAACTGATCACCACTGTAGCCGGAAATGTTTCGCTGGATCAGGTGACAGAAAATGCGCTTAAGCTTTTAAAATTTTATGAAAAGGATGTACCGGTAGCGAAAGGCTGTGCACAGCCGCTTCTGGCGGAGTTTGTGGATGCTTCGGATATCCATGGAAAAAGTGGAATGGAGGGATATGATTTCCCTGAGCCGAAAACAGAGCTTTTATTACAGGAACATGCCGTGAACGCAATGCGAAGAGTGATAATGGAAAGCGACGAGCCTATAACTATAGTGCCGATAGCTGCCATGACAAATATAGCATTATTATTCACTCTTTATCCTGAGGTAAAATCAAATATCAGAGAAATCGTCATGATGGGCGGTTCAGTCACCAGAGGAAATAAAGGTGTTATGTCAGAATTTAACGTGGCAACAGATCCGGAGGCCGCTGCAATGGTATTTAATTCAGGTGTTCCGATTGTAATGGCTGGACTTGACGTTGGCTGGAAAGCACTTGTTATGCCGCAGGATAGTGAAGAAATCAAAAAGATGGGAAAAGTCGGAGATATGGCGTATCATCTTTTCAAACACTACAGAGGAGGCAGCTTTAATACAGGACTCAAAATGTATGACAGCTGTGCAATAGCATATCTGCTTTGTCCGGAGCTTTATACAGTTGAGGAAACCTACGTAGGAGTTGAACTTAATGGCACTATGACTACGGGATGTACCGTGGTTGATCTGAAAGGTTATCTTAAAAAGAAACCGAACGCTAAAGTGTGTACGGATATTGACGGTGAGAAATTCAGAGAATGGTTCAAGCAGTCAATTTCAAGATGTATATAATTATATTTAAGGAGGAAGGACTATGACTACATTTGTCATGTATGCCGCAGCCATTATATCTGTGGCGATAGTAATTTTTATGCTTATCAAAAAGATGGATATTAAGATAACACTCTTTTTGATGGGAATTGTACTTATGTTTGTGGGATGTGCACTTGGAAATCCGCTTGGAGGCGAGGATTTTGTATCGACAGGGTCGGTGTTTTTAGATCCTTTAAAGGTAATCGCAGATCAGTTTAAGAGTACTATATCATCAGCAGGATTTATCATACTGATACTTGGCGGTTACTCAGCATATATGAGTGCCATAAATGCAAACAGTGTAACAGTAAACGTGCTTACAAAGCCGATAGCAAAGATTAAATCAGTATACATACTGGTACCGATCGTATTTTTACTCGGAAACCTGCTTTCACTTGTTATACCAAGTGCATCAAACCTTGCAGTTATCCTGCTCGCAACACTATATCCAATCCTTATAAAGGCTGGAATGAGCTCACTTACAGCGGCAGGTATCATTGCTACAACAGCTACTATTGTGCCTACACCACTCGGAAGTGATAATGTAGCGATTGCAGCGGAGCTTGCGAATACAACAGAATTTGCAGGACTGACAGCAACAGACTATGTATTCAAATATCATGCAATAGTATCAATACCTACACTGCTTATCATGGCAGCAATCCATTTCTTCTGGCAGAAAAGATGTGATAAAAAAGCAGGCGTGATTGAGTCTAAGGCAGTAGAGAGCAAAGATGTTGAGGAAATTAAAGGTGGGGTATTGTACAAGACAGTATATGCTATTTTACCATTACTTCCTATTATTTTGCTTATCGGTTCATTTGCTGTACAGAAGATTACCGGAGCACAGATTGATATAAGCGTGGAAGTAGCAACATTATTCTCATTTATCGTAGCAATCATCTGTGAGATCATCAGAAAACGTAATGCCGGTGAGACTCTTAAAGAGACAGAGGCATTTTTCAAGGGAATGGGCGGCTCAATGCCGATAGTTGCTCTCCTTGTTGCAGGAACAGTATTTGTTACAGGATTAAAATCAATCGGACTTATCACAGCATTACAGAGTGCCATGACAGGTCTTTCAGGCGGAGGACTTGGATTTGTACTTCCACTCATACTGGTTGCGCTTACAGCACTTATCGTACTTTTAAGTGGAAGTGGTACAGCATTATTCTTCGCAATGGTTCCGCTTATGGTGCCGCTTGCGGCAGCAGCAGGAATTTCAGCGCTTGCGGTATCTATTCCAATGGGACTTGCCGGAAACCTTCTCCGTGCGGTTTCACCGGTATCGGCAGTAGTAATGATTGTGGCAGGAAGTGTAAAACGCGAGCCGCTTGAAGTAGTAAAAAGAACTTCTGTACCAATGATTGCAGGAACAGTGGTAATGTTTGTACTTTCTATGGTAATATTCCTGTAGGAAAGTATATAATCATAGAGTACGAATCATAGAGTACGGAAAATATGCAGTAACGCATTTTTCGCAAAAAACAAATATTATTTTGGAGGGCTGTGGACGTGAAAGCATTAAATTTTGGATCGTTAAATATTGATTTTGTATACAATGTGGAGCATTTTGTGAGAAGCACAGAAACCATATCCTCACAGAGCATGGCAATATTTGCGGGAGGAAAAGGACTTAACCAGTCTGTAGCCCTTGCCAAAAGTGGCATAGACACCTGGCATGCAGGCAATATCGGTGAGGATGGAGAGTTTCTGGCAGAGATACTGCAAAAAGCGGGAGCACATACAGATTTTATCACCCGTCTGCCGGGCAGAAACGGCCATGCTATCATACAAAAACAGCCAAACGGTCAGAACTGCATACTGCTGTACGGGGGTTCAAACAGGCAGAACACAAGGACACAGGTGGATGAGGTATTATCCCATTTTGAGAAAGGTGATTATCTGATTCTGCAAAATGAGATAAACGAGATCGCATATATCATGGAGCGGGCGCATGAGAAGGGCATGATAATAGTGCTCAATCCGTCACCGATGGATGAAAAAATTTTCACATATCCGCTTGAGTATGTAGACTATTTTCTGTTAAATGAGATTGAGGCAAAGGATCTGACAGGATTTGGCGATTGTGTCGGAGAAGTTAGGGGGATTGAAACGGATGCACTTCTGGACGCAGTATGCAGTCATTTCCCGAATAGCAAGGTTGTGTTGACTTTAGGAGAATACGGCTCAATCTATAAAGATGAAAAACAAAAAATCCACCAGCCGATAGTGAAGGTACCGGTCGTTGATACAACAGCGGCAGGAGATACATTTACCGGATTCTTCATTGGAAGTATCGCAAAAGGGCTTTCACCGAAGGAAGCAATGCAGATAGCAGCAAAAGCATCGGCTATAGCTGTTTCAAGACAGGGAGCAGCACCATCTATACCTGAATTGAATGAGGTGTATGATTTTGGTCGATAGAGAGTATGGTGTTATGGGGTGTGAAATATAAAGACCAAAGGTAAGAATCCAGACATTTCTAGACGCAATATACGAGAAATTAATTCAATAGAGACAATATGAAAAATGCAACATTTCTCTAAGAAATGTTGCATTTTTTATCTTACAGTTACTATATCGGACATCAATTCTAATACTTTACACCCAATTACAACTTATTTAAAAATTATATTTGCCCTTTATTGGTTGTATCTGCCTTTTTTGATGACCACTTCCCACAAAAATCCTTGTTCTTAGACGAAAAATGCAACATTTCTTAGAGAATTGTTACATTTCACATAAGCATGGAAACAGCTTAAATCAAGTGCACGGAGGTATACAGAATGCTTAAATTATCGCTAAAAGAGGGAGAATATGTAAATATCGGAGACAACATCAGAGTGGTCTATGCCGGTGGAAGCGGAAAGAACGGACGTCTCATGATAGATGCTCCAAGAGAAATGAACATCTCAAGGTCAAACAATGATCCGAATCCTGAAAAGAGAAAAGACACATATTATCCGGAGCCAAGGATTTCAGAGGAAGCACAGCATGAAATCAAGAAGATTATCTGGAATGAAAGACAGAAAAAGGCAAAATCTGAAACAGATAAGAAAGCATAACTAATTACGTTAATAGGCGGCCGTGGCATATGCCACAACCCGGGAAGCCGCTTGTTATAGAAAACCGCAACTGCTTAAATAAAACAATCACAAAGCAGCTGCAAAACCCTCGGGAAAAGGATTTCCAGAGGTCAAACATAATAACCCATGAATATGGGACAAGGAGGATTATATTATGGTAGTACAACACAACATGCAGGCAGCAAATGCCAACAGAATGCTCAACGTAACAACAAGCGCACAGTCAAAGAGCACAGAGAAGCTTTCTTCTGGTTATAGAATCAACCGTGCAGCAGATGATGCAGCCGGACTTTCAATTTCAGAGAAGATGAGAAAGCAGATTCGTGGACTTGATAAAGCTTCTTCAAATGCTGAGGATGGAGTTTCATCAGTACAGACAGCAGAGGGTGCGCTTACAGAGGTTCACTCAATGCTTCAGAGAATGAATGAGTTAGCTGTTCAGGCAGCTAATGGAACAAACTCTGACACAGATAGAGGTGCAATCCAGGACGAAATCTCACAGCTTACAACAGAGATTGATCGTGTAGCAGAGACAACAAAGTTCAACGAGACATACCTTCTTAAAGGCGGTAATGGAACGAAAAAAGAGTACATGACCGCTCATGATGCAGGTCTTAAGGGAACACTTACAGATGGTGCTACAACAGCAACTTTTAAAATAGCTGCCGGTGCACTTGATAGTGGAAAAAATGTTACCATCGGAGGCAAGGAATATTCGATTGGAACAGCAAAGGATACTGTAACAGCTGAAGTTAAAAAAGCTGCAACAGCTGGAGATCAGGTTACTGTTAATGGTAAAACGTATACATATACAACAAAAGCTGGAACTGGCAAAGATCAGGCTGGTTGGGTAGCTGGCTCAACAACACCTGCTGAAGGGGCAACATTAGATATTAAGGCTGCTGATTTTGCTGCAAAAGATGGTGATAAGATTACATTAAAGTTAGCAGGAAAAGAAGCAGTTTCATATGTAGCTGCTGATTTTAATGCTGCTGGTGTTAGTAAATCCGATTCATCTGTAATAAGTGCAGATAAGGCAATAGAACTCATTACAAATGAACTTACAGCTGCAAACAATATAGGAACAACTGGTCAGGCAGCAACTATCGCTGCTGGAACAACATATGATGCAGCTACAGGTGCAACATTTACTATTAATAAAGGATATGCAGAAGTTGCTGATAAACTGTCTTTCAGCCTTCATGTAGGTTCAGATGCTGACATGACAAACAAGATTACAGTTGATATTGAGACTATGAATTCTTCATATCTTGGAATCAAAGGTCTTAATGTCAATGATGATTCTGGAATCGCTGGAACATATGCAGTAGATGCTATCTCAGATGCGTTACAGAAAGTATCTGAGCAGAGATCTTCTCTCGGTGCTGTTCAGAACAGACTTGAGCATACAATCGACAACTTAGACAACGTAGTTGAGAATACTACAACAGCTGAGTCTCGTATCCGTGATACAGATATGGCTAGTGAGATGGTTAACTACAGCAAGAATAACATTCTTGCACAGGCTGGACAGTCAATGCTTGCACAGGCTAACCAGTCTAACCAGGGAGTACTTTCACTTCTTCAGTAGTTATAATTGATTACGAAATGTGAAAATACATAGTGTATTTATTACACAGGTAAAATAAACTCGTGAAAAGGATTTCCGAGGCAACAAACATAATAACCCGAAAATCGGGACAAGGAGGATTATATTATGGTAGTACAACACAACATGCAGGCAGCAAATGCCAACAGAATGCTTAACATCACAACAGGAGCACAGTCAAAGAGCACAGAGAAGCTTTCTTCTGGTTATAGAATTAACCGTGCAGCTGATGACGCAGCCGGACTTTCAATTTCAGAGAAGATGAGAAAGCAGATTCGTGGACTTGACAAAGCTTCTTCAAATGCTGAGGATGGAGTTTCATCAGTACAGACAGCTGAGGGTGCTCTTACAGAAGTTCACTCAATGCTCCAGAGAATGAATGAGTTAGCTGTTCAGGCTTCTAACGGAACAAACTCTGATACAGACAGAGGTGCAATTCAGGACGAAATCTCACAGCTTACAACAGAGATTGATCGTGTAGCAGAGACAACAAAGTTCAACGAGACATACCTTCTTAAAGGTGGTAACGGAACAAAAGATGTATACATGAATGGTCATGACGCTGGTCTTAAGGGAACTCTTACAGATAGTGCTACAACAGCAACTTTCAAGGTAGCAGCAGGAGCACTTGATGCAGGAAAGTCTGTTACTATCGGTGGTAAGGATTATACAATTGGTAGTACATTAGCTGAAACGAAAGCTTTGGCTAATGCCGCTAAAGCAGCTACAAATACTTCATTTACTGTAGATGATACAAAATATAATGTTGATGCTGCTGGAAAAATCACAAAAGATGGAGATGCTGCAGCTAAAGAGGTTAAGGTAGATGATATTGTAAAGACAGGAAGTAAAGTATCTTATAATGGAAAAACCCTTACAGCAGCTGATATAGATGCTGCAACAGGTGTTGATAAGTCTGATTCATCTGTCATTTCAGCAGCTCATGCAGTTGATTTAATGGCAAAAGAGTTAACAGCAGCTAATAATATTGGAGCAACAAAAACAGCTGCTACAGCTCAAAAGGTGGCTGATTATACATCTGATGCTGGAGTTACATTTAATATTACAAAAGGAACTGCGGAAGTTGCAGATAAGTTATCTTTCAGCCTTCATGTAGGATCAGACGCAGACATGACAAATAAGATTACAGTTGATATCGAGACAATGAACTCTTCATACCTTGGAATCAAAGGTCTTAATGTAAACGATGATTCTGGAATTGCTGGAACATATGCAATAGATGCTATCTCAGATGCGTTACAGAAAGTATCAGAGCAGAGATCTTCTCTTGGTGCTGTTCAGAACCGTCTTGAGCACACAATCGACAACCTTGACAACGTAGTTGAGAATACTACAACAGCTGAGTCTCGTATCCGTGATACAGATATGGCTGAAGAGATGGTTAACTACAGCAAGAACAACATTCTTGCTCAGGCTGGACAGTCTATGCTTGCACAGGCTAATCAGTCTAACCAGGGTGTACTTTCACTCTTACAGTAATCTGATTAATCATAAATGAGGGGCAAAATACCTTTTGACCCTCATATCATTTAATGTTGTACAAAGCAGGAAGAGCTCGAAAGGGCTCTTTTTGTTATGCACTTCTTTCTTTTAGCATGAAACTATACGATTATTTATTCCCGAATAAATTGCAGACACTCCCTATAAAGTAGTATAATAACAATAATTAATACAGCTAATTGCATAAACAGGAATTGGCAATAAGCATGAAATGAGGTTTACACTATGGACGTAAGAAAAATGAGAAACGAATTACTGGGAAAGCGCCTTGTGGCTGCGCTTGAGTCGCGCAACATGGAGGCCTATTATGTAGAGACAAAGGAGGAGGCTGTTAAGAAGGCTCTGGAGCTGATTCCGAAGGGCAGCTCAATCAATATGGGCGGTGCCACATCGGTGAAGGAATGTGGTCTGTATGAGGCCCTTTCAAACGGAGAATATCAGTTTTATGACAGGGATAAGGTGTCTACGCAGGAGGAGAAGCAGGAGATAGCGTTAAAGGCATTTACATCGGATTATTTTCTTGGAAGTGTCAATGCGATGAGCGAGGATGGCGTATTTATCAATATAGACGGAAATGCAAACCGTGTGGCGGCGTATGCTTACGGACCGAAGCATGTGCTTCTTATAGTAGGCATGAACAAGGTGGTAAAGACGGAGGCAGACGCTATGAGCCGTGCGAGAAATGAGGCAGCGCCAATCAACGCACAGCGCTTTGGCATCGACACACCTTGCTCTAAGAACGGCACCTGCTTTGACTGCAAGAGCCCGCAGTGTATCTGCTGTCAGATTCTGACCACACGTTTTTCAAAGGTGAAGGGACGTTTCCAGATTATTCTTGTGGATGAGAATCTGGGCTTTTAATATGTGAATAGCCGGAAAGGAAACATACAAAATGGGATATTTAATCAGTGAGACAACAAAAGCAGAGCGCGAGGCAATTGTGGCTGAGTCACTTGGCAATATCGAGGCCACCTGCGATGGCTGCATGTCGGGGCTTGCCGAGATGTATCAGGACTATATTGACGGAAAGAAGGAGCTTCGTGAGATAAATATGGAGTTCAATGCCCGGTACGTGCACGGAGAGGATATGCCGGGGCGAAGTGGCTGTGGATATAAGTAGTTTGAAACGGTTTGGGATAGTTACCGAAGCTTAAAATATCAGGGAGATACAGATGATTTCATGCAGGGATGTTAACAATTTACAAATGGACGGAATGGAGCTTGTGGCGGGAGCAGCAGGGCTTGATAGGATGGTGTCATGGACTTATCTGGTGCAGACAAAGCCTTATAAGGATCATATGAATCCGGGCAACTTTGCGCTGCTTGTGGTAGATTACAAGAGATTTTCCATGGACGAGGCATATGATGCCATGGTTGAGCTGAATGAGCTGGGAATATCTGGCTTTGCGATTTCGGTTGTGGAGGACAGGGAAGAGACACCACAGAGGATGAAGGACAAGGCTGATGAACTCAAGCTGCCGTTGTTTTATATCCGGTGGGCGGGAGCTACTTTTGTAGATATTGCGCAGAGCGTCGGGGAGCTGCTTTTAGAGACCAGTGTGGATAATAAAAGGACCGGGGACTACCTGTACAATCTGCTTTTTGGATATGAGGTAAATGATAAGTATATCGAGAAGATTTCTGCACAGCTTGGTCTGACCTTTGACCGGCCGTATAGGGTGGGAATCATCGTGATAGACCGCAAATACGGAGTGAATCTGGAGCAGGACGAGCACACATATACATACTATACCGACTGCCTGAACCGCGAGGTTATCCATATGAAGAAAAAGCCTATGTATATGAGGTTTTTGAACAAATTTGTGCTTCTTTTTGAAGAGACAAAGGATATGGAAACAGAGCATCAGATTGAAAGGATACTTGGGGACTTAGACAGTCGTGCACCATTTGCAGGGCTGATTCACAGCACATGCATACTCGGTGCTGCATACAGGAAGCCTGCGGATTTTGGCAAGAGCTATCAGGAGGCGAAAAATCTCATCCCCAAGAAGGATATTTTACCCAATCCGACCAATAGGAAGGTAATCAGTGCCAGCTCCATGGGCATATACAAGTATATGTTCAATAGTGGCAATCAGCAGGAAATCATGGATTATTGCAACGAGAAGCTAAAACGGCTTGAGATGTATGACAATGCAAACGGCTCGTTTCTCATAGATACGCTGCTCAATTATTATATGTGTGGCTTTAATGTCCAAAAAACGGCACAGATGATGTACGTTCATCGTAATTCCCTGCAATACCGTCTGAAAAAGATAGAAGAGATATTGGAAATCAGCCTTGATGACTCGATGGAATATCTGGATGTAGTTAATTGTATTCTTGTTAAAAGGCTTATGTTTAATTAGTTACTGTAAAAATGCACAAACAAATTGTGCAAAATTAACATTGCAAAGCTGCTTCATTAAGTTTATTATACGAACTAAGCAAAGGCGCTGGAGAAAAACTCCGGCGCCTTTTCGCATTTCAATAATCAAGGAGGAAAAGATTATGATGAAGAGAAGTAAGAGATTTGCAGCATTGATATTGACAGGTGTAATGGCAGCGACAACATTGTTTGGATGTGGTTCGTCATCAGGAGGAGCTGCTTCAGATAGCTCAGCGGCAGACAGCTCATCAAAGAAGGTTTTAAAGGTTGGTATGGAATGTGCATATGCTCCATTCAACTGGACACAGGATACAGATACCACACCGGACGGCAGCAAGGCAGTCAAGATAGCAGGCTCTGATTACTATGCATACGGCTATGATGTAGCAGTGGCACAGAAGCTTGCAGACCAGATGGGAATGGACCTTGAGGTACATAAGGTTGAGTGGTCATCAATCGGTATCTCACTCGATGCAGGAGATTATGACTGTATCATCGCCGGTATGGGCAAGACAAAGGAAAGAGAAGCGTCATACGCATTCACAGAGCCTTATTACTATAGAAACAACTGTATCGTTGTTAAGAAGGGCGGCAAGTATTCAAATGTAAAGAGCCTTTCAGATCTCGCAGATACAGGCTGCAAAGTAACAACACAGCTTGGAACAGGCTGGATTCCACTTTTAGACCAGATAAAGGGTGCTGAGCAGTCAGGAAACTTTGAGACTACATCAGAGTGCTTCCTCGCAATATCAAACGGCAGCGCAGATGTATGTGTAATCGATGTTCCGACAGCAGAGTCAGCAGCACTGACAAATGATGATTTACAGATTATCGAGCTGGATGAGAATGATACATTCACAGGTGATGATGAAATGGTAAATGTATGTATCGCAACAAGAAAGGATGATACAGCACTCAGAGATAAAATCCAGGATGCCATGAATGCAATCGGCTGGAATGACAAGGCAAAGATGGATGAGCTGATGGATCAGGTTCTGACACAGCAGCCGGCAGCCAACTAGTTGTTAGAGATTTATCTGATTCACGAAAAGATGAAAGACTGTGGGATGATGTTATATCGCATCATCCCACAATAGTCTGATAAACCGGCGTAAGCTGGGGATTAGAGAGATAAAAGTGAGGTAGCAGTATGATGATAAGTAATCCAAGTAATTCGTTAGAATGGATGGTATTTCTGGCGCAGAAATATTCAAGCATGTTTATCAAAGGAACCTGGCTTACGCTGTACATATCGGTAGTTGGTACGTTGCTTGGCTTCGTACTGGGATATATCGTAGGCATAGTAAATGATGTAAAGCTTAACGAGGGCGACAACATCGTAAAAAAGGTTCTCATCCGTATAGTAAAGGTGATATTTACAATATATGTTGAGGTATTCAGGGATACACCAATGATAGTTCAGGCGATGATTGTGTACTATGGAATACGTCAGATGGGCTATGAAAACCTGACACCTGTATTTGCAGGTATTCTCGTAACTGTATTAAATACAGGTGCCTACATGGGAGAGACAGTCAGAGCAGGAATCGGTTCAATAGATATGGGACAGCGCGAGGGCGCATGGGCCATGGGGATGTCACCGTTTAAGACAATGCTCTATGTAGTTTTGCCGCAGGCATTCAAGAATATCATTCCTGAGATGGCAAATACATTTCTTTTAAATCTGAAGATGACATCAGTGCTCAATGTTATCGCTGTGCAGGAGCTTTTCATGGCTGCCAAGACAGTCGGTGGAAACTACTACAAGTACTTTGAGTCATATCTGGTCATCGCGGTAATTTACTTTGTACTTTGCTTTGTATTTGATAAGCTCTTCAAGCTGATTGAAAAGAAGTTGCAGGGCAAGACAGACTATGCACTCGCAGTTGAGTACATGGACAATGAATAGGAGGCACAATATGAGTGAGACAGTAATTTCAATTAAGGATTTAAGCAAATCCTTTGGTGATCATGAGGTACTTAGAAAGATAGATATTGATGTGCATTCCGGTGAGGTCATCTGTATTGTGGGCTCCTCAGGTTCGGGAAAATCAACACTGCTTAGGTGTATCAACAAGCTTGAGAAACAGACCTCAGGAAAGATTTTATATCACGATAAAGAGGTCAGAAATGTACAAAGGGATATCAATGATTATCGTTCAAAGGTGGGAATGGTGTTCCAGTCCTTCAATTTGTTCAACAATATGACAGTGCTCCAGAACTGTATGCTTTGTACAAGAAGGGTGCTTCATCTGCCAAAGCAGGAGGCCTTTGACAGGGCAATCACGCATCTGAAGGCAGTCGGCATGGCTCCTTATATCAATGCAAAGCCATCGCAGCTCTCAGGAGGACAGAAGCAGCGAGTTGCCATTGCCAGGTCGCTTTGTATGAACCCGGAGGTGCTTTTGTTTGATGAGCCGACCTCGGCGCTTGACCCTGAGATGGTCGGAGAGGTGTTAAATGTCATGAAGGACCTCGCGAGGACAGGACTTACGATGATAATTGTCACACATGAGATGGCATTTGCCAGAGATGTTTCTACAAGAACTATTTTCATGGACTCAGGATATGTGGCGGAGGATGCAGCACCGTCAGAGCTGTTTACAAATCCTAAGAATCCAAGAACAAGAGAATTCTTAAGCAGATATCTGGCAGGCTAGATATGGTGGGCATTCAGAAGGAGGAAATGATAAATGGATAATTTTGTAATAACCTTTGCCAGAGGATTTGGAACAGGCGGAAAAGCAATAGCATCACAGCTGGCAAAAGAGCTTGGAATACACTGTTATGAGAACCGTATCCTGACTCTTGCAAGCCAGCTGAGCGGACTTGACGAGAATGTGTTTCAGGAGGTAAATGAGAAGCTGCGTGAAGAGGGTGGATTTACGAGCTTTTTAAGAGGGCTTCCAAGAGCAAAGGGATATATATCAAGAAATGAGAAGTTCAAATCAGATGACAGGCTCTTTGAGTATCAGAGCCAGATTATCAACGAGCTCGCAGACAAGGAATCCTGCGTCATAGTAGGAAAATGTGCCGACTATGTATTAAAGAACCGCCCCAATGTGGTGAGCATATACATTGAGGCACCGCGTGCATTCTGTGTGGAGCGTACCATAGCCAATATGGGTGTGACACCGGAGGTGGCAAATGCCACGATTGAGAGAACAGATAAGTTCAGGGCAGACTATTACAAGTACTATACACACGGAAACTACTGGACCAATCCGGTGAACTACGACCTGACACTAAACAGTGAGCGTGTCGGTGTGGAAAACTGTGTGAAAACGATAGAGCAGTATCTGATCATAAAGGGCTTTATCAAGGCTGATATGATTAAGCCGGTGGGAGAACTCAAATAGGTGCAAAAATTAGCTTCGTGACAGCGAGAAAGTACGAGTTCGTGTGGTTTTGCGAATGTGCGGGGGGTGTGAATAGTAACTTATAAACAAGTATATAACAAAAAAATTGCAGCTCGTGTTGAGCTGCAGATTTTTTATTATTATATAGATATGTCTATCCAAGCAAAGCCTTATCAGAAGCAAATTCCTCGCCGGAAACCTCCTCAAACTTCATGAGCAGATCCTCCACAGTGAGGTTTTTCTTTTCCTCGCCTGAGATATTAAGGACAACCTGTCCGTTATTCATCATGATGAGTCTGTTGCCGTGAGCGATGGCATCACGCATGTTGTGTGTGACCATCATGGCTGTCAGGCTGTTCTCCTTGATGATTTTGTCTGTGAGAGTGAGCACCTTTGAGGCTGTCTTAGGGTCGAGAGCGGCGGTGTGCTCATCCAAAAGCAGCACCTTCGGCTTCTGGAGTGAAGCCATGAGCAGTGTAACAGCCTGACGCTGTCCACCTGAGAGCAGACCAACCTTTGAGGTCATTCGATCCTCGAGTCCCAGGTCAAGCTCCTTTAAAAGCTCGTGGAAATGCTCCTTTTCAGCCTTTGTGATACCCCAGCCAAGACCACGGCGCTTTCCGCGGCGCGCTGCAAGTGCGAGGTTTTCATCAATCTGCATGGTTGCGGTAGTTCCTGTCATTGGATCCTGGAACACACGTCCCAGAAATGATGCACGCTTGAACTCAGGAAGTCCTGTGACATCCACTCCATCGATGAGAATTGAACCATCGTCCACAGGCCATGTGCCTGCAACGGCATTGAGCATGGTCGATTTTCCGGCACCGTTTCCACCGATAACAGTGACGAAATCGCCCTCCTCAAGCTTTAGGTTTACACCATTAAGGGCATGCTTTTCATTGATTGTGCCCGGATTGAAGGTTTTATGTACGTTTCTAATCTCTAGCATTTATTTGCCCTCCTTTGCGTTAAGTGCTGCGGCAGAGCGCTTGCCGGCCTTTTTGAATGAGGCCTTGCTCTTGCCCTTCAGGTAAGGCACCGCAAGGAAAATTGCCACGATGATTGCAGTGAAGAGCTTTAAGTCATCACTTGGCATCTGCAGCCACAGAACAATTCCGATTACAATGTAGTAAACAATTCCACCAAATATGACAAAGATAAGTTTTCCCATGAAATTCATGTGCTTTCCGAGGATTGCATCGCCGAGCACCTCACCGATGATAACTGCGGCAAGACCGATGACGATTCCACCACGGCCCATGTTTACATCGGAAAAGCCTGAGTACTGTGAAAGCAGGCCGCCTGAGAGCGCTACAATTGCATTTGAAAGCGCAAGACCGATGAGCTTCATGTTGTCAATGTTGATACCCTGAGCCTTGCTCATTGCAGGGTTGCAGCCAGTGGCACGGATAGCAGAGCCCTGCTCTGTTCCGAAATACCAGTAAAGCACCGCGATAATTACAACAGAGAAAATCACGCCGACAATTATCGCATGTGTCAGATTACGTGATGAAAGCACCAGATTATATTTATCTGCGCTAAGTGCCTGGTTGGCGTGGCGCTGCATGATATTTAAGTTGATAGAGTAGAGCGCTATCTGTGTAAGGATTCCTGCCAGAATCGGAGGAATGCCGAGCTTTGTATGTAAGAGACCGGTGCAGAGTCCTGCGAGCAGACCGGCAATACATGCGCAAAGCAGTGAAACCCAGATATTGTAGCCGTTAATCGTCATCATAACAGTTACGGCACCACCTGTTGCAAATGAGCCATCAACCGTCAGATCGGCGAAGTCCAGCAGTCTGAAGGTGATATAAACACCGAGTGCCATGATACCCCATATCAGACCCTGGGCTATATTGCCCGGAAGGGCATTGGTGAATGCAACCGGATTTAAGGTTGCAAAATAATTCATTAGAATCATTTTATTAAATACCTCCATAGTGCAGCTGTTTATTCAGCTGAGATTTCCTCATAGCCGTCAGGAACTGTGATTCCAAGCTCCTTGGCGCGGTCCGGAAGGTACTCCTTAGTGAACTTAGGAGCGCTCTTAACTTCCATAGTTTTGACGTCTGTACCATTTACAAGGATATCGTAAGCCATCTCACCTGTTGTGTATCCAAGGTCATAGTAGCTGATAGAAAGTGTAGCAACACCACAGCCCTTAGCGATTCCTTCCTCGCCAGCGAAGATAGGTTTCTTAGCCTGTGAAGCGACATTGTTGATAGCCTCTGTACATGAAGCAGCAGTGTTGTCAGTTGGGATGTAGATCGCATCAGATGCATCACATGCGCTCTGTGTTACTGCAGCGACATCATTTGAATCAGAGAAAGTGTACTCTTTTACAGTGTATCCCTCGTCCTCAAGGTATTTGGTAATAGTTGTTGACTGGTAGATACTGTTTGGCTCAGATGAGCAGTAGATGATACCGATGTTCTTTGCATCCGGGAAGAGCTCCTTGATGCATTTAGCCTGCTCATCGAGTGGAGCGAGGTCTGTTGTACCTGAAATATTCTTTCCTGTAGTGCCTGACCAGTCTGACATATCAAGAGCTGTAGCGTAGTCTGTGATAGATGTTCCGAGAATCGGAATAGAGTCTGTGGCTGCTGAAGCAGCCTGAAGAGCTGCTGTAGCATTTCCAAGGATAAGGTCGTAGTCGTTGGTGACGAACTTGGTGCAGATTGTAGAGCATGTAGAAGCATCTCCTGCGGCATTCTGCTCGTCAAAGGATACCTCGTCTCCGAGCTTGTCCTTTAATGCATCCTCAAAGCCCTTTGTAGCGGCATCGAGAGCCTCGTGCTGTACGAGCTGGCAGATACCTACCTGATATTTGGCACCGGATTTCTTACCTGACTGTGTGCCACCATTTGCTGAACCGGAATCTCCGCATCCGGCAAGTCCAAGAACCATTGTTCCTGCAAGAACAAGTGAAGCTAAAATTTTAGATCTCTTTTTCATGATAATTCCTCCTTTTATCAGCGCTTTAAAGCGTTGATGTATCAATTAGGTAAATTATATTCACTTATTAATGAGAAGTCAAGAGAAGATGAGGAAAAAGTAGGGTTTATGGTCTCCATTTGTTTGATAGCATCATGTTTCGCTGGTTTTTGGGAGCTGTTTTGGAAATTTCAGCGGTTTCAGCTACTTTTTTCTAGAATTTTTCCAGCTTTTGGGCTGGTTTAGGGAGCTGTTTTAGAAGTTTTATGGATTACAGCTACCCAAGGCCTTCCTGCTATCAACCTATGGCTATTGTACACTATGCTAATTTAGTGTGGGAAATATTATGCTAAAGAATAAAAATGATGGTTCATACTGGATTTCCGCAGTAAAATTATTAAAAAACTTCGCATTGAAAGAAACCATCTTAAAATGCGAAGTTTTTATTTACATAATTATTCAGCTATAACCTTGGCAAATTTTTTCTTACCACGTCTGATAATGAGACCCTCGCCCTTGAAATCGTCGAGAGTGTATTTGGTAGAGATATCAGTTACCTTCTCGTCTGCAACGGAAACACCGCCCTGCTGGATATTTCTGCGGCCGTCTCCTCTTGAATCGCAAAGTCCTGCTTTTACTAAAACAGAGATGATATCAAGCTCTCCGTCAGGGAAGTCCTCAGCTGTAACGGTAACGGTAGGCATATTTGCATTGTTGGCTCCGCCTGCGAAAAGAGCATGGCTTGCATCTTTAGCCTTTGTGGCTTCCTCTTCACCGTGAACAAGCTTTGTGAGCTCGAATGCCAGGATTTCCTTAGCTTCATTGAGCTGTGCGCCCTCCCAGCTTTCCATCTTGTCAATCTCCTCAAGTGGAAGGAAGGTGAGCATTCTGATACATTTAAGAACATCGGCATCAGAAACGTTTCTCCAGTACTGGAAGAACTCGAAAGGTGTTGTCTTGTTAGGATCAAGCCATACTGCGCCGGACTGTGTTTTGCCCATCTTCTTGCCCTCAGAGTTTAGGAGCAGATTGATTGTCATAGCATATGCATCTTTTCCAAGCTTACGTCTGATGAGCTCTGTTCCACCAAGCATGTTGCTCCACTGGTCGTCTCCACCGAACTCCATGTTGCAGCCGTATTTCTGGAAAAGTGTGTAGAAATCGTAGCTCTGCATGATCATGTAGTTAAACTCAAGGAATGAAAGACCCTTTTCCATACGCTGCTTGTAGCACTCAGCTGTAAGCATACGGTTTACTGAGAAATGAGCACCAACCTCGCGGAGCACGTCCACATAGTTTAAGTCCATCAGCCAGTCAGCGTTGTTTACCATGATAGCCTTGCCCTCGCCAAAGTCGATGAAGCGGCTCATCTGTTTCTTGAAGCACTCTACGTTGTGGTTGATAGTCTCTGTTGTCATCATCTGGCGCATATCTGTACGTCCTGATGGATCACCGATCTGTGCGGTACCTCCACCGATAAGCACGATAGGCTTGTTTCCTGCCATCTGAAGTCTCTTCATAAGGCAAAGAGCCATGAAGTGTCCAACGTGAAGGCTGTCTGCTGTAGGATCAAAGCCGATGTAGAAGGTAGCTTTTCCGTTGTTTATAAGCTCTTTGATTTCTTTTTCGTCTGTTACCTGCGCGATAAGACCGCGGGCAACTAATTCATCATAAATTGTCATGATTTTCCTCCTGATAAGTTGGATTTGTATCCAAAATATTTATTTAAAATAAAATATCCCCCTCATCCATTTAAGGACGAGGGGGATTTCTCGCGTTACCACCTTAATTTGCATCCTGCTCGCACAGGAATGCCTCCGTGAGTTGTCACACATTATTCGACATATTATATATAGTGAAAATAGCCGATTCTGCTAACACTCCGGCACTATAACGTGTGCCAATACGTTGCAGCTTATTAATCGAACCGGGGATATTTAACCATCCGGTATGACGTTCGGTGCAAAGCTCCGGGATGTATTCCAGATCTGTTTTCCTTGTGCCTCTCACCTGCCGGCAGCTCTCTGTAAGTATTGCAGAAATGTACTTGTTCCCATCAAAGCCTGTTGAAATGTAATTATGCTTCAATTGACGATATTATAGCTGTTTAAGAAGGGATTTGTCAAGGGTGCAAAAAGTGGTGATTACTTTAATGGTATATCCGGGTCAGAAAAGCTATTGCAAAAAAGTATAAAAAAGTATAAAATAATAGAAAAAGTATAAAAAGATATAAAAACCTATAAAGAGTTATAGAAAGTATAAAAAAGTATAAAGATTTTTGAATATCATATCATAATATATTGAGGTGAATTTATGCAGAATCCATTTACTACAACATTCAGTAAGACTCCGGAATACACATATATCCATACAGAGAAAACAGAGGAGATACTGGAAAACTTTATTTACGATAATCCGTCGGAGTCGGTATATAAGATAACCGGTGTCAGAGGCTCCGGTAAAACCGTTATACTTGCAAAGGTGGAGGAAGAATTAAGAACCAATGAAAGCAGATATATAAACTGGCTTGTTTTTGACGTAAATCCGGCAAGAGATATATTAGGACAGATAGCGGCAATGCTTGTAAAGGCCGGGTTTGGTTCACAGGATAAGAAAACAACAGGGATAAACCTCTCTGCAACAGTGATGGGATCAGGTGGAGGAATAGGATATACGGCAGAAAACAATAATAATTTCTTTGATATCGGCGTAGAAGTTGAGACAATGATACAGGCTGCACAGAAAAAGGGGAAGAAGATACTTATAGGAATAGATGAGGTTTCAAAGTCCGAAGAGATGATAAAATTTGCGTCTGAATATGGCAGATGGCTCAGAGCAGGGTATCCGGTTTATTTTGTGTGTACAGGCTTGTATGAAAATATACAGGAATTGAGCAATGTCAAAAATCTTACATTTTTCAGAAGAGCGGCAACAGTTAAAACGGAGCCTCTTAATATGATACGAATGACTGAAATGTATAAGAGTAAGCTGGATATTGACAGTAATGAGGCTCGTGAAATGGCGAAAATTACAAAAGGATACGCATATGCATTTCAGGAATTGGGAGTGTTGTATTTTAAGAAAAAGTTGGATGAGTTGTTAGAAGATATTTTACCAAAACTCAAAGCTGAATTGTTTGCATATTCTTATGAAAAAATATGGGAAGAGATGACTGAAATGGACAGGTTTCTTGCAGGACTTTTGACAGAAAAGGAAGAATACAAGCGTGAAGAAGTGCTTAAGCTTATGGGAGAGAAGTCAGGAAGCTACTCTATGTACAGGGATCGTCTTATAAAAAGAGGTATATTAAATTCCAGACAGGGCTATATCTCGCTTGCACTTCCATATTTTGGTGAATATATAAAGGAGTATTGTTAGAATCTTAAAATGAGTGAATTATACAAGCTCCAAAAGCTTTTTAATTATTGCACTCTGACCTGTGGTGATGTATACTTTGAATAACAAACAAACTTTGGTTATGAAAGGGAGAAAAAAATGAGCACATATAGCACATATTATACTATTATGAGTATGATTGACGGCTTTAAGTCGTTTATCAATCTGGCAGTTATGGTACTGACAATTGTTGCATCATGGATTATGTATGCAAAGGCAGGAGAGCACGGCTGGGCGGCCATTGTACCGTTTTACAGCTCATATGTAAAATTCAGGATTGCAGGGAAACAGAAGCTGTTCTGGGGATATCTTGTGGCAAGTATCGCAAGTATAGCAGGATGTATTTTATTGATGTATGAGATTATTGCCTCAGGACTTTCCGTTATGACATCCAGTTATATGGGGTCGTATTATGATTCTACCTATGGATATGCCGGAAACCGCATCGGGGCTCACATGGGCATGCTGATATTTGCGCTTATTTTGATTATTGTAGCAATGATTGCGGCATTGGTTATGAATATCCTCTGCTGTGTCGGACTGGCACATGCGTTTGGCAAGGGAGCAGGATTTGCCTGCGGACTTATATTCCTCAATGTGATTTTTGTCTGTATTATTGCCTTCAACAAAAACATTGTTTATGTGGGAGATGGATACAATAGTAATAATAACTACTATAATCCATACGGTTCAAACGGATATGGTCAGCAGTACGGCCAGAATATGTACGGAAACGGAGCAAACCAGCAGTACGGCCAGAATATGTACGGAAACGGATCGAGCCAGCAGTACGGCCAGAACATGTACGGAAACGGAGCAAATCAGCAGTACGGCCAGAACATGTACGGAAACGGAGCAAATCAGCAGTACGGCCAGAACATGTACGGAAATGGCACAAATCAGCAGTACGGTCAGAACATGTACGGAAACGGAGCAAATCAGCAGTACGGTCAGAACATGTATGGAAACGGCGCAGCTCAGGGAGGGGATGCTCAAAATTCCTACGGTACATCACAACAGCAGTCATGGAATGATGAGTACAGCAACAAAGATTACGAATAATAATTAAGAATAAATCGCGTGAATAAATAATAGATAAGAAATAAGAATAAAGCGTATGAATAGAAACTATAAATAAATGTTATAGTACAAATTTGTATCATTCTCTTGACATATAGTGTCAGAGGGCTATAATACAAAACAAGATTTAAATAAATATGTTCACCAAAATTCGTTGATGAGAACAAGGTCCGATTTGTATTTATTTTCAGAGAGCCTGTGGGCGGTGCGAACAGGCAATGGTCAGATTGGAATATCCTCTCTAAGAAGCGGGCTGAAAGCATTAAGTGTGTCTGTAAACCTCGCCGGTGTCCACCGTTATATGGAAAGCATATGCTGGTATGCAGAGTGTCACAGTAATACACTGTGGAATCAGGGTGGTAACGCGGATTATTTCGTCCCTTTTCAGATTATGTCAATCTGGAAAGGGATTTTTTAATTCCATAAAAGAGTTTTAGTGAGCAGAAAAATGTTAAGGAGGCTTACAATGAAAGCATTACAAAAAGTAAGTAAATTTTTATCAGACTACACATCGATAGTTGTCATAGCAATCGCCGTAGTCACATTTCTGGTTCCGAATCTGATGGCCTGGGTAAATCAGATGTTGTTTGTGGATCCGGTATCCAACAAGTTCACATGTCAGTCAATCATTATCGGAATCATCATGTTTAGTATGGGACTTACACTTACGACACAGGATTTCAAGATACTCGCACAGAGACCATTTGATATATGTGTAGGTGCAATCGCACAGTATCTTATCATGCCGTTTCTTGCATTTGGTATCTCAAAGGCATTGAATCTGCCTGATGGAATCGCACTTGGACTTATCCTCGTAGGCTGCTGTCCTGGTGGTGTTTCTTCAAACATTATGTCATACCTCTGCGGTGGTGATGTGGCATTCTCAGTTGGAATGACAACAGTTTCCACATTGCTCTCACCATTTATGACACCGCTTCTGGTATCATTGCTTGCAAGCGGAACACATGTCTCAATCAAGGCGCTTCCGATGTTTGTGTCAATCATTGAGACTGTAATCTTTCCTGTAGCGGTTGGATTTTTACTCAACTACCTGCTTGGAAAGAAAAAGGCATTTGCCGAGGCTCAGAAGGTCATGCCTGGTATTGCGGTGCTTGGTCTGGCATTCGTTGTAGGTGGTGTTGTATCATCACAGGGCTCAAAGTTCTTTACATCAGGGGTAGTAATTTTTGCGGCAGTTCTGTTACATAACGGACTTGGATATCTGCTCGGATACGGTGCAGGAAGGCTGGTAGGCATGAACACAGCCAAGAAGAGAACCATCTCTATCGAGGTTGGTATGCAGAATGCAGGTCTTGCCACAAACCTTGCCACCACTACAGCACAGTTTGCTTCAACACCTGAATCAGCCATCATCTGTGCAGTGTCATGTACATGGCATTCAATCTCAGGCACACTGCTTGCCGGAGCCTTTGCATTAAAGGACAAAATGGCTACTAAAAAGGCAGAAGAAGCCGCTGAGACAAAGACAGCATAAAGAGAATGAATACCTATTATAACCGATTGGTAAATTAAACAAAAATTGTCGAAATAAAAAATTAATTATGTATAAAATATTTATTGAAATTTGCTAAAAAAAGAGTAAATATAATATACAAATAAAATTAAGATAAACAAAAGAAAGAGGTAAAAATATGAGTGGAATCTTAATGATGGTAATAGCCATTGTTGTGCTCGGTGGAGCATACTTATTATATGGCCGTTATCTGCAAAACAAATGGGGCATTGATCCAAATGCCAAGACTCCTGCCTACGAGATGGAGGACGGAGTGGACTATGTACCGGCCGATACCAACGTAGTATTCGGACATCAGTTTGCATCTATCGCAGGTGCAGGCCCAATCAACGGACCAATTCAGGCAGCTATTTTCGGATGGCTTCCGGTTCTGCTTTGGATATTAATTGGTGGTGTATTCTTTGGAGCTGTTCAGGATTTTGCATCTATGTACGCTTCAGTTAAGAACAAGGGCCGTACAATCGGTTACATCATCGAGGAGTACATTGGTAAATTAGGAAAGAAATTATTCCTGTTATTCTGCTGGCTGTTCTGTATACTTGTTGTTGCAGCCTTCGCAGATGTCGTAGCCGGAACCTTCAATGGCTTTGCTGCTGATAAAGCAGGCGAGGTTACAAAGGTTGTAGCCAACGGAGCAGTTGCAACTACATCAATGCTTTTCATCATAGAGGCAGTTGCACTTGGTTTCTTCCTTAAATACTCTAAGTTCAACAAATGGATTAACACACTTGTTGCAATCGCATTACTTATAGTAGCTATAGCACTGGGACTCAATTTCCCAATGTATTTAAACCTTGGTGTATGGCACATAATTATATTTGTATATATACTTATAGCCAGTGTTACACCTGTATGGGCACTGCTTCAGCCACGTGATTACCTTAACAGCTACCTGTTAATCTTCATGATCGTAGGTGCGGTAATCGGTGTATTTGTTGCAAATCCTGCTTGTAACCTTGATGCTTTCACAGCATTTGCAATCCCTGATGCAAACGGAAACCCACAGTATCTGTTCCCAATCTTATTCGTAACAATCGCCTGTGGTGCAGTTTCAGGTTTCCATTCACTTGTATCATCAGGTACTGCTTCTAAGCAGATAAAGAATGAGAAGAACATGCTTCCTGTTTCATTCGGTGCCATGCTTATGGAGAGTATGCTTGCAATCCTTGCACTTATCGCAGTAGCATCATTCGGTAAGGGAGAGGCAGCCGCTCAGGGACTTACAACACAGCCACAGATTTTCGCAGGAGCTATCGCAAACTTCCTGTCAGTAATCGGTTTACCACATTCACTTGTGTTTACACTGATTAACCTTGCTGTATCAGCCTTCGCTCTGACATCACTTGATTCAGTAGCCAGAGTCGGACGTCTGTCATTCCAGGAGTTCTGGCTTGATTCAGACACAGATGATGACAATATGAGTCCATTTGTCAAGCTGATGACAAACAAATACTTTGCAACAATCATCACACTGGTACTTGCATTCCTGCTTACAAAGGTAGGCTATGCAGAGATATGGCCACTGTTTGGTTCAGCTAACCAGCTCCTATCAGTACTTGCACTTGTTGCCTGCGCAGTATTCTTAAAGAAGACAAAGCGTCAGGGTTGCATGCTCTGGATTCCAATGGTATTCATGATGGCAGTTACATTTACTGCACTTGGCATGACAATCTACAAGCTTACAAAGGCATTATTCTCTGTAGGACTTGACCTTGGAAATTCATTACAGCTTATATTCGCAGTATTACTGCTCATCCTTGGTGTGCTTGTTGCAATTCAGGGTGTGAAGAAGCTCTGTGAGAAATCAGAAAGCAAGAAAGCTGCAGCTTAATCTTTTAGACAGAAGTTGTTGCAATTATTAATTGAAGTCAAAAGTCTCGGAATCCGCTAATAAGCGGGTTCTGAGACTTCTTAGTTTATGTGAGTATGATGAATAAAAGAGGTAAAATATATTGGGAGCCTGATATCAGGCTCCCAATTCTCTGTCCTTTCCCATGAAAAATACTGCTAAAGCTTCCGGACCAACATGGCTTCCGGTGCAGAAATCATAGGTAGTATTTATTACATCGCGCACCTTTATGCGCTTTTTAATCTGTTCAATCACATAGAGCGAATCTTCATATGCGTCAGCATGTGCCACTCCGATAATCTGATTTTCAGGGTCTGTAATGTTGTCGCATAACAGATTGACAAGCTCATTTAATACGGCTTTTCGGCCACGACATTTTCTGAACTGTACAATATATCCGTCCTTGCTGCCCCTTAGGATAGGCTTGATACTTAGCATGTTGCCAACCAAAGCGGTGGTTCCGCTTAATCTGCCGGTTCTTGCAATATACTTTAAATTGCCCACGGTAAACACACCGTTTAATCTGGCAGGATAGGTCTCTATCGTGTCAGCCACCTCATCAAAGCTCATGCCCTTCTCACGCATTTCGCTGGCGTATATTGCGAGAAGTCCCTGTCCGAGGGATGCATTTAATGAATCCACAAGGCGGATTTTTCTGCCGTTACCGCAATCATCAAGGACAGCATCGGCTGCGACACGGGCTGAGTTGTAGTTGCCGCTTATGTTTTTGCTGAGGGAGAAATACAGGATATCCTTGTCAGCCTCAATGATTTCCCTGAAGGTATCCTCAAAGATTCCGCTGCTGATAAGTCCGGTCTTTACCTCGGCACCTTCTCTTATAGCATCATAGTATTCCTTTCCCTTTGCCCGCTCCTGTTCCGGTGTGAGGTCAGGCTCAAAGCAGGTCATTTCCTTTCCGTTGACAAGGTTTACAAATGATAGCACCTTGATTTTATATTTTTTACATAGCTCTGCAGGAATGTTTGCCGCAGAGTCAACAATTATTTCAAACATATTTACCCTCGTATTTCTATAATAATTGGTTAACTGTAGTTATGCATCACATACATTGCAATTATATTCCATTAATATATGTGGTTGCAAATAATAGTATATGTAGTTTTTGATACTATGTCAATGGCTTTTACCATGTTTAGTAAAAATTTAGAATATTTAGATAGAGTTATCAGGGATGTAGTGTTATAGTAGAAATAATAGATATAATAGATATATAGATTCAATGAAACAGAGGAAAAATATGAGTGATATAAAATTAGGCTGTCACGTAGGCATGGCAGGAAAAGATATGTTTCTGGCATCAGCCAGGGAAGCAGCGTCATATGGCGCGAATGTGTTTATGCTCTACACCGGGGCACCACAGAACACGAGAAGAAAGGAAATCTTTGAGCTCAACATAGACGCAGGCTGGGAATATGCACATGAGCATGGGATAAATGAGATAGTGGTCCACGCGCCATACATCATAAATCTGGCAAACACCGTAAAGCCTGAGACATACGAGCTGGCAGTGGAGTTCCTGGAAAAGGAGATAGTAAGGACCGCGGCAATGAAGAGCCGCATACTGGTGCTTCATCCGGGAAGTCATGTAAATGCCGGTGAGCAGGCTGGAATCGCACAGATTGTAAAGGGGCTTAACACAGTGCTCAATCAGAATGATGACGATGTGTTTATCGCACTTGAGACGATGGCAGGAAAGGGCAGTGAAATAGGCCGTTCCTTTGAGGAGCTTAAGGCAATCTATGATGGAGTGGACAGGAAGGAAAGGCTGCGTGTCTGCTTCGATACGTGCCATGTAAATGATGCAGGATACGATATTGTGAACCATTATGATGATGTTTTTGCAGAGTTTGACAGGGTGATAGGGCTTGAGCAGATAGCGGTATTTCATGTGAATGACAGCTTAAATCCTCTCGGAGCACACAAGGACAGGCATGCAAATATAGGCAAGGGAACCATCGGCTATGACACACTGCACCGCCTGGTGCATGATGAGACCTTTGCAAATGTACCAAAGATTCTGGAAACACCATGGCTTTGTGAGGAGGGCTCTGCGAAGAAGACTATTCCTCCTTATAAAGAGGAAATTGAATGGCTTCTTAAATAAGAAGGTGGCTAAAAATGTATGGAGAGGTTTTGCATTACAGACAGTAAGATAATGGAGGCATAATAGATGAAGGAAAAAACCTACGAGGGAACTAAAAAAACACAGAATGGTTTAAAGAGAATGTTTTTTTCAGCGCTTGCGATATTATTGCAGGCAGTTTTCATGGTCTATATGTTTACAAGGCTAAATGAATATGCGGCAGCAATAAATACGACCACAAGCGTCCTGGCGATCATACTTGTGCTCGGACTGTACAATCGTGAGCAGACAGCATCCATGACTACACCATGGATTATACTGATACTGGCATTTCCGATAATGGGAGTGTCACTTTACCTGTTAGTCGGACTAAACGGCGCACCGCATAAGATGCGTGCACGGTTTGAAGAGGTGGATTCCATGCTTCTTCCATGTCTGCCGGAAAATGCAGACATACTTTCTGATATGTATAAAAAGGTGCCGCAGGCAGCGGGAATTTCAACATACCTGGCAAAAAATGCATTATATCCGGTATATCAGAACACGGATGTGACATATTATGATCAGGCGTCAGAGGGACTCGAAGCGCAGCTTAGCGATTTATCGAAGGCGGAGAAATTTATTTTTATGGAGTATCACGCCATAGAGGACAAGGAATCGTGGCACCGTATCCAGAAGGTGCTCACGGAGCGCGTACAGGCAGGAGTCGAGGTAAGGGTGTTTTATGATGATATGGGCTCAATCTTTTTCATAGACAGGGATTTCTCGGAAAAGATGGAGAAGCTTGGCATCAAATGCAGGGTGTTCAACCCGGTTGCACCTGCCTTTAACATGTTTTTAAACAATCGTGACCATAGAAAAATCACGGTAATTGATGGAAAAATCGCATATACCGGCGGCTATAATCTGGCAAATGAGTACTTCAACGTGACACACCCATACGGAATCTGGAAGGATACGGGAATCAGGCTCGAGGGAGATGCTGTCAAGTCGTTTACCATCGCATTTCTCGAGATGTGGAATGCATCAGAGCGCAAGGTGCCGCGCGAGGTGGATGTATCGCAATATCTGCTGCACTATGATTATGAGGCAAAACAGAGTGGATTTATCCAGCCATATGCAGACAGCCCTCTCGATAACGAGCAGGTGGGGGAGGATGTCTATATCAGCATGGCAAACAAGGCACAGCGTTATTGCTGGTTTATCACTCCTTACCTTATCATTACCGATGAGATGAGCCATGCCCTGACACTTGCCGCAAAGCGTGGAGTTGACGTGCGCATCATCACGCCGGGCATACCTGATAAGAAACCAATATACAGCGTGACACGCTCCTTCTACAACCAGCTTGTGAAGCATGGTGTGAGGATTTTTGAGTGGACACCGGGCTTTTGCCATGCAAAGATGAGTGTGGCAGACGATATAATGGCAACCTGCGGTACCATAAATCTTGACTACAGAAGCCTTTATCACCATTTTGAAAATGGCTGTTTTATGGCGGATTGTGAAGTGGTGCATGAAATCAGGGATGATTTTATCAGGCTTTTCGCTGAGTCAGCGGAGGTGACGGAGAAGTACAGGACCGGAAGAAGTGCAAGACGAAGGCTGGGGCAGTCAATTATGCGGCTGTTTGCAGGGCTGCTGTAGACTGAAAGTGGATTAAAATATAAGTAATTGAAGATAAAAAGGAGAAAAAATCACAAAAATATATTGAATAACATGTGGATTTTGCTGTATTATATAGATATAGGGAGGCGAAAGGAAATATGTTATTGAGATTTAAAGTAAAGAATTACAGATCGATAAGGGACGAGGCTGTGCTTGATATGGAAGCTGCCGGATTGAGTGATCAGAAGGAATGTCTTTTGCGATTTAAAAATGACGAATATCTGCCAGTGGTTTCTATAAATGGAAAGAATGGTGGGGGAAAAAGTAATGTAATCCGGGCTATGTGGCTTGCTGTGCAGTTTATAAAAAATGCGCAGAGGACTCAATATGAGGGAGCTGAAATACCGGTAAGACCATTTGAATTAGATGATTATTCGAAAAAGAATCCAACATTATTTGAGTTTGAATATGTAGATGATGGAGTATGGTACAATTATGGCTTTTCTGCAACCAGACAAAAGATTGTTGATGAACATCTATATTGGGCACCGAAAGGACAACGTGCAATCATATTTGACAGAACCGGTCAGGAATTTTCATTCCCTGCAAATAATGACAGGAAAATAAAAAAGATGATTAGCCGGGCGGTGGCTGCAAACCAGCTTTTTTTTCCTGTATCATGTACTATGAATTATGAGCCATGCATAAAGGCAATGAGATGGTTCAGGACAAAGCTGTTTTTTTCGCGTGATTACTCTGATTTGGGAAAAAATCTAATAGATTACAGGGAAGACACAGAGATGCTCAATTCAATTGTGTCTATTGCAAAAATTGCTGATCTTGGTATAGCTGATATGCAGTTCGAAATAAATAATAAATTGATTTCTGATATTGATGAGCTGCCTGATGATATATCTGTGGAAAAAAAATTACAGATAGAAAAAGCTTTGGCACAATTCAGGGAAAGCCTTACCGGAAGTGCGGATGATATGGCAGGTGCAATACAGTACAATGAGATAAAAGCAACATCAATGCATACAGGTGTGGATAAAGATGGCAGAAAAACTGTGTATCCATTGAACTTGTATGATGAATCCGATGGAACCATCAGGCTTATGGCAAGAGCGACTGCTATGGAGTCGGCATTAAAAAATGGAGGATTGTTTATTATTGATGAAATAGAGGAACGTCTTCATCCTATACTTGTGGAATATATCATCAATCAGTTTCAAAAAAATAATAAAAACAAGGCACAGCTTATATTTACGACACATAGTACGGATATAATGAATAGAGAAATGCTTAGGCGGGATCAGTACTATCTTGTAGATAAGGATGGACAGACAGGCGCAACAGAGCTATATTCTGTTTATGATTTTTCGATACGCAATGATGAAAAAATAGGAAAAGCATATTTGTTAGGAAAATATGGAGCTATTCCGTTTGTAAGGGAGGAATAGTATGGCTAGAAAAAGTAAAAACAGATCGAGAAATCCATATATTGTTGTGTTCTGGGAAGGGGAGAGTGAACAGCAGTATTTCATGTTCATCAAAGATAAGTTTCATGAGAAAACTAATCTAAAGATTCATAATAAAAAGGGAACATTTGATATAGCTAAGAAATCAGTCAGTGCAAAGGGTGTGTATAAAGATGACGTAGATTATATAGATGAGATATGGATTGTTTTTGACACAGAAGTGGATTTGCGACCTAAATGGCAGGAAAACTGGGAGATAATTAAGCTGTTAAGAAAAAAATGTAAGAATGCAAAGGTGCGATTACTTATGACAAAAGGCTGTATAGAATATTTCTTTTTATTACATTATGAGAAAACAGCTCCAATGATATCCACAACGGTTGATAAGGAAAAGCTGCTGAATATACTGGCAGATGATAAGCATTGTCCCGGATATAAAAAGGGGGATAGAATTACAATATGGAAAATAGCGGAAAATTACATAACTGCAATAAAAAATGGGGAATGGAGTCTCAATAGAGTAAAAGATGAACTGGCAACAGCTTCAAATGAAGATGATAAAACCAAGATATTATATTTTACTGACAGTACATTTACCAACGTGCATGAAGTGTTAGCAGAACTTGAACAGTCAATAAACTAAGTTTTATTTAGGAAGTGAGTGTATATGAGTGATTACGACAGCAAAATCATCAGAAAGCAGATAAGAGTGTACGGCTCAGTGCAGGGAGTAGGTTTCCGCTACAGAACAGAGCACGCGGCAGAAAGCGTTGGCGCAACAGGCTGGGTGAGAAATGACCCTGATGGCTCGGTATTTATGGAAATACAGGGCACAGAGGAGCAGATAGACAGAGTATTTGCAATGGTGAGTCAGGGTACTTATGTAAATATAGAGAAAATGGATGCCAAATCAATACCGGTGGTTGAGGATGAGCGGGGATTTCATACGAGAGAATCGCTTGGAGACTTCTGGGGACTATGGCACAGATAAACGGAGGCATCATATATGTTTTTTATGATGGGAATAACGGACGGCAGGAAGGACTTTGACTTCAATCAGGTCATTACCTGCGATGAATGTGGCAGGTATGGCAGGTATCAGGTGTATATGACATACATGGTGCTGTCACTGTTTTTCATTCCGTGTTTTAAATGGAACAGGCACTACTATGTGCAGACCACATGCTGTAATGCGCTTTACGAGCTTGATCCGGAAATAGGACGCAGGATAGCAAGAGGCGAGGATGTGGAGATATTGCCACAGCATTTGCATCGTGTAAATCCGCAGTATGATTACGGCTTTGAAAATGGAAGTGGAAACACAATAAAAAGATGCAGCAATTGTGGATATACAACTACAGAGGACTTTGAATTTTGTCCCAAATGTGGCAGGAAATTATAATGCAATGGCTTTATAATAGAAAATGATAATTAAAGAATACATGACCTTAAAATAAAACGATAAACTTATATGGAAATTTAGGAGGAAAACACATGGAAACATGGTATTATGATGTAGTGTCCATAGACGGAGAATATGCAAATCTAAAGAGATGCGATATTGAATCAGACGATCTGAAGCTTGTGGCAAGGGCACTGCTCCCACCAGAGATTATGGAGGGAAGCAGACTGAAATACGAGCTGATGCAATATGAGATAATTTAGTAACATATAACCTTGAAGTAGGAGATATTAAGAATGCAGCAGAAATCTACGCAAAAAATACTGCTATTTAGTGTAGCAGCACAAAAAGTGGAAAAAATAAAAGCCCTGTGCAAAACTCTTGGAATATCGGTGCAACAGGTGGAAAAATCAGATTACGGACAGAAGCTCGGTGCCATAGCCGGAATAACCGGATTCAAAAAGGATGGTTCAAGGTATAGCGGAGCCGATTTTCCGGCGGAGCTTTTGGTCTTTTCCGGTATTAATTCATCACAAATGGATATCTTTCTGGCGGAATATAAGAAGGCGGGGATCGAACCAATCGGATGTAAGGCTGTCGTGACACCGGATAATGTATTTTGGAGTGCCGATAAGCTGTTTCGGGAGATATTCAGAGAGCACTTGTTTATGAGCAGGTAAATTGTAAACGTTATTATAAAATGAAAGAAAAACCTCTATCGTGCAATTTCTAATAATTTTTTCTTTATATTTGTGAGATAACTTCTACTTACAGGAATGGTAACGTTATTTGGCAAAAAAAGTTCATTAATTCTTAGAGATAAAACTTTATTGATATTAACAATATAAGATTTGTGAGCTCGAATAAAAAAAACTGGGAGTCGCTTTGATATTTCATTTAAAGAAGTTCTTTCGACAAATACATTTGATGTAGTATGAAAGATTACATCATGTCCATTTTTTTCTATATACATTATATCATTGTAAGGTATGCTAATAATATCGTTGCCCTTGTGATAATAATAAAATTCTCGACTAAATAAATGAATAAATTTATCGAGACAATTATTTATTGTGCCATAGTTAATTGGTTTTAAAAGATAGTTGAATGCTTGAACATCATAACCATCAAATACATATTCCTTAAATGCAGTAAGAAATATAATAATACCTGTGTAACCGCTTTCTCTGAGCTGTTTGCATGCATCAATTCCGGTGAATGAGTTATTGCAATTTAATTCGATATCAGAAAAGAATAAATCACATTTTAGAGTAGGCAAGGATTTAATAAATTTTTTATATGAATTAAGCCAAATAATATTTATTAAAATCCCTGTGTTAGCAGCCCATTTTTTTATTGAATCTGAGAGTGTTATGAAATCACTTTCATTATCTTCAAGAATTGTGATGTTAATAATCATTAATTATCCTCCAATCAATTATCTAAAGGAAATAAAATAGAAACTGAGAAAATCTCAGTGCCGGGATCAAATTCTATGATGCCATTATATTTTTTTACAATCTCATTAATCCTTTTTATTCCGATGCCATGTTCGTTTTTATTAGAAGTTTTTGTGGTTAAAAGGTTGCCATTTCCTCCATAAAGGTATATACCATTTGAACTATTTGATATAAATAGTAGTAGCATATTGTTATATGGTTTAATTTCAATTTGAAGTCTACGTTTAGTCATGTCTAACTTACAGTTGGCTTCTATCGCATTATCAAGTAAATTACTAATTAATGAACACAAATCCATATCTGAAATGTTATAATTAGCTGGAAAATGAATCTGATGTTTTATAGAAATATTATTATCTAGTGCTTTCGAGAGTTTTGCTGTCATAATACAGTCAATGGGGATTATTCCAGTTGAGATTGTATATGATGTCCTTTCTATAGAGTTATTTATCTGGTATATGTATTTTAAGGCGTCAGAATTTTTTCCGTTTTCTACAAGTTTATATAGAATGCTCATATGGTTCATGATGTCATGTTTAAATACCCTAAGACTATGGGTGGAATTAATTATTTCCTCATTTTGTCGAGCTTCCATTTGATTAATTGTAATACTCTGAATAAGTCTGTCATTTTTTTCTTTTTCTTTTCCAAGTCTATAAATATATATGGAAATATATACAAATAAAAATAGTGTAAGTCCGAAAATAAATAAGAGTAAGTGAAAAAAGTTTTCAGCGTATATTGACTGTTTTAATAAAATAATAAGTACAATCTCTTCTAATATGACACATATAGTAGAAATTATGAAATAGGAAATTTTATCAAGTTTTCCTAAAACAAACACCTGTGGAGTAAAAAGCAAAAATATGATTACAAACAAGGCAATTATGGATATATATATTAAGGAAAAAAGTATTCGCATATTTCCCAAATATAATACCTGCGAGAGATTTATATTATAAAACTTTATTGGTATTAATAAAGTCAAAGCATCTGAAGTTATTAGTATCAGGCAATAGATAAAAGAGACAAAAAAACTATTAAAAATTGGATTAACAAAAAATA
>ERZ1034680.46-NODE-46-length-93659-cov-25.804634_pt1 | contig 93659 bp, 103 predicted proteins | sample MGYA00520639_ERZ1034680 | MGnify/ENA primary metagenome ERZ1034680 (study PRJEB33766, sample SAMN09781760) | gut metagenome | biome: gut microbiome | host: Homo sapiens | place: Madagascar | study: EMG produced TPA metagenomics assembly of the PRJNA485056 data set...
ACTTCCGATAATTTATACTTATCGGAAGTTATGCGCAGGAGGAATTATCTTTAACTACTAAAACACCGCCACCCCCTTATTATTAAAGGATTGACGACGTTTTAGTAACTAAGCGTGTCTAGGCAAAATTTATGCGTTTGCAGACTTTTTGCAGACAAATCCCTCTTTTATGCAGACAATATGCAGACAAACTGCTGCTGCATCCTTTAACTCAATCTAACGTAATCTAACTCGTTTTTAACTTATGATTAACTCAACGATGAATTGTCGTCGAGTTAATCATCATAATAGATATTGGCATCGTAGCCGAAACCGGCCAGATTATCCGTGAACTGATGCATCCGAATGATGTTGTTCGGGTACTCCTCTTTGAGATAATCCCGACAGGCCGTTTCGAACGTGTTGCCCTCGCCGTAGTTGGCTACCCAATACGGCACATAGTCCGACAAATCCTCGATACGGATATAATGCGAACTTTCGGCACTCAGCCAACTCCAACTTGCATATACACCATTGTACTGGTGCCCGTAGTTTGTGAGCTGGTTGATAAAGGCGCGGCAGCACTCAGTCACATCACCGTTAAGCATCCGGTTTGACTCTGCATCATACCAAATACCCAGCGGCGGTGTTTCGCCTCTCAGGTATTCTTTCAGCCATGCAGCAACCTGATCCGCCTCTGCCACAGCCTCATCATAAGTGCAGGCATGAGCGAAATAATAAACGCCATACTGCAGGCCATATTCCACAGCGTGATTGATGTGCTCGACAAACATATTGTCGAGGCTGGAGCGCTCGCCGATCTTTAAGATAACACCCTCAATGCCGGTATCAGCGAGTGCCTGCCAGTCAATTTCAGTCTGCCATGCGGATATATCAATTACTTTCATTTTGCTTACTTCCTTTCTCGTTCTTCAGATAGCTGCTTTAACGTATTTTTTAACTTTGCTGGTATTGGCACTCCTGCCTTGCCAGCATTTTCTAATATAGATAGCCCTTCATTGCCTAGGAAAAACCATGTTACCGCTACACAAATAAGCTGCTGCCCCATAGCATTATCCATGAAGTGAGCTAATGACACTAACAGCAAAATCATTAGCTTTTTGCAAATGCCTTGAAACCCTCTATGACTGTCAAGAGCCATGTCAGGGTTTACATAAGCCGCCAGCACTCCGCTGATATAGTCAATGACCATTGCGAATATAAGTGCTTCAAGTACACTGTTCCATGCGCCAAACAGGTATGTTGTCACCATGCCAATTGCTCCTGTCGTCGTCCCCCATAGGGCTTCGACACGAACGGGGACGAGTGACCTTATCGCTTCTATTATTACATTCATGCGCCCTCCATTATTCTTCTGTACCAGTTATTTCCCGTTTTCCTTACATCAACACTATCATGGCGGATGAATGTATTTTCTATACTTCATGATTTTCTCCACTAAAAAAGCCAACCTATCTTTACTTTGATAAGTTGGCTGTTATTCTGTTGTTTATAGATAGAGCACGCCCCATCCAAATTTATTTATTAATTCTTCATCTTCTGTAAGCTATATTATAGCTTACATTCTAATCTTTTTCAATTAGTGGATGTATATATTTCATATTTCCTCCGTTCTATTTACTGCACAAAATCTTTCAGCGCTTTCGCATCATGTAGCAGCTGTGCTTCCTTAGCTGTTGGTTTTTTCTTTGTATGCCACTCTTTTTGAGCACGCTCCTGAGCGCTCTTATTAGAATCGCTTTCATACCGCTTGAACTGCTTATCAGTTATGCCTAAATCCTGCATAGCCCGCTTATTCTCAGCTGTCTTATCCTTACGGTATGCATCCATAGCATCCTTCTTTTCATCACCATAACGGCTGCGCATATCATAAAGGTAGCTGTTAATGAAGGATGTATTAGATTCATCAGTGCTGCGGAAACCCAGCCCATGAATGACTTTAGCAAAACCATCTTCATATACGCTATTAACGCGGTGATGCGTACCATAGCTTGCACCGTTAACCCAGGCCTGAATCATATTGCCCAATGCTGGTGATATTGCCTTGATTGCTTCCGCTGGATTTCCATTATGCAGCTGGTCAATAGTATTAAATGCTGTGCCCAGAACCGGACCGCCTAAAGCATTGGCAATAGCTCCTGCTGCCGATGACGGCGCCGTGCCATAATATTTCCCGCTGAACGCACCTGACATCCCGACACGACCTGAAATATCAATGCCAGCTAATGCCGGTATTCCATAGATAACCGTTTCAACAAGTTTCTTGCTTGCCGGGTCGTTGCCTGCCCATTTCATCATAGCTGCCTTGCACTCATCAGCAAGATTTTCATCTTTACCGGTATAAATACCAAACAGGAATGAGAAGAATTCATTTAGCAAATCACCAAACGGCAGCGCTCCGGCCGCACCGGCCAGCAGCATATAAGGAACAAGGAATCTTGCCCGCTGCGCATTGTTTTCAGCATGAACAACATTGTTCCAGATAAATTCAAGCTGCATAATCGGGTACTTTTGGAACTGGAACATTTGCTGGGTCAATACCGATCCCGCTCTCATTACGCCCGGAGTTGCTACATTTGAATAATCAAAGTTAGCATCAAAGTTTACTTCCTTGGCATATTGCATAGCTTTTTTAGAAATGGTCTTGCCTGGTTCAGGTTTCATTCCCTTTTCAGTTACACCCTGATAGTATGCTCCCAGGATAGCAGCTTTACGCATTAATGAATCAGCCATAGTAAACGGCAGCATGGTTTTATTGGCAGCACGTTTTATATTGCCTAAAACATTACGCACTCTGCCTGAATCACGGTTATGGGAATAGCCGCCACTGTTATCAGCTAATGTTATTTCATTCATAACACCGCTATTCTTCAGTATGCGCCGATCTAGCTTATTGGGCTTGAGTGCCCGCTTAAGTCCCTCCATTGCCCATTTGTAACTATTCAGCTTTGTACCAATATTTACAAACTGCATGAAGTTAATTGCTGCTGATGCAAAGTTACCTAAACCAAGTTTAACTACTGCTATGAAAGAACTGAAATTACTGGATAATGCTAGTGCTGGTCTGCCATTATAATAATCGCTCAGCCGTTGTCCTAGTGCTGTTTTCTCTAATGACTTATTCAAAAGTTTCTCAAACCGGCTCGGAACACCGTTCATATCGTTGATATGGTTCTTGATATAACGTGCTATATCTGTCTTAGGCTCGGCATTGAAATCACCAAACCAGCGCTCATAGGTAGATATTGCCTGCGGTTTCCAATGTTCCATTGCTACATAACGTGAGGATGCATTGAAGTAATGCTCCAGCAGCCACGGCACATCTTTTTCAAACCCCTCGGCGCCTTTGCGTTTTTTCATGTTACCAAAGAAACGATGCCGTCCCTTTATTTTTGCGCCAGCTGATTCACGCAAAAACTTTCTTGCTTCATTGAGTGACATATCCGTATTCTTATGTATCTGACTAGTCATTCTAGCAAAATCACGATCACCAACTACGACGTTGTTGTATTCCTCATCATATTCAAAGCCCTGTGCTCTGATAACATATTCAGAATCTGGATTTTCCTTTGCATAACCATTAGCAAGTTTAGCAGCTTCTTTTAAACTTCTGCCGCTGCCACGAGTTACAAGTATTTCTTCTCCATCTTCATTAGTATATTTTTGATAAACCATGAATTTGTGAAAGAAATGCGGTACATAGCCAGTTAATTTAGTTAAAGGCTTGATCCGTTCTGTATAATCAACCCGCCATAAAGTAGTACCTAAATCATCCGTCACGGGTTCAAAATCTATAACGCAAACATCCTTATCTGCCTTTAATTTACTTAAGGCCTCAGGCGATACCATCTCGCCCGTATGTTCATAAATTTTAGCGCCGCGATATGTTACCAGTATTTTGCCATTGCCTTTATTAATTATACTAAGAATATCGCTGTCCTTAAGGAAATGTGCCTTTTTGAAATCATCCAGCTGGCTTCTATGAAGAATCTTATTGCGCTCTATCACCTGCATCCGAGCATCATTTATCAGCTTATAGGCACTGCCAAGACGCAGCCGAACCAGCTTATAGGCACGAATTGCATTATCGGAAAGTCCCATTTCCTTCAAATCCTTAACTTTGTATTCCTTGCCTTCCATATCACCTTGCAGCAGCGCCTGTGATACATCGTCCAAATCCTTCTTATCTTTGGTATACTGGTTAAACCGTTTCATAGCCTCGCCATAATGCGCCCTGAGTTTTTCCTGCTCATCGTATGCCTTGCGGGCTAAATTATAGAAATACTTGACAGCATTATTCTTCTTTGAAACCTGTCTTACCGTCTTAACCCACATATCGAGCATATTCAAGTTGTCAATATCACGCTCCTTTTTCTTGCGAATTTCAACGTTCTTTTCGGTGGCAATTTTACCCAGCTCGCTCATTGACTTTTTAATGCGGTTCAGCGAACCCGCCGGTTCCGTCTCCGTCTGCATTTCACTGATGGAGTATTTTTGCGTACTAGAAAAGCCGTCCTTGTCAGAACGGCTTGATTCGTTATTATCTTTTGCACTGTAGCGAACTATCAGCTTGCCTTTATTGGCAGTATCTTCCTTGAAATTGCCTTCACTATCAACAAGCGGATTGTCTTTAATTATGCGCTGTATCTCCGGTGCGTTCCACGTATCGTGATATTCGCCCGGGATTATTAACTGGTTAGTGCTTTCGTCAACACTTCTAGCTCTTCCTCCGATAAATCGCTCCAAAGATTCAGCAAGGCGGCTCTCACCTCTGAGGCGGTTTTCGCTTTTGAGAGTCTCTTGTAGTACGTGTTGCGCATATACACTGGTAAACCTCTTTCTTCGCTTATCTCCATCTAAAGCCGCCCCCTTTAATCTCTCAGCAATAACTGCTTTCAATTTCGGTGATTTCTCCCGTTTATAAGCAATATACAACTGCTGAACCCTATGATTATAGTCCTCTAACAATCGCTCACGAACCTCTAAAAAGTCCATATTGTCATTAATACGATTGCCAAGCTCTGCTATCCTTTGTTTAATTTCATTATCAATCTCACGATGGCTTTTGTCAATACTGCGGTCATAAATTTTTCCGCTTTCAATATCGCTGAATATTCTCGATACCTCGCTATTGCCGTTGACAATGCGCTCTAACAGCTCTGCCAGACTTTTTGCCATTCCCTTAATCTTTTCAAAGATAGTGTTGTAATTAGCTTTTTCATCTTTATGACGGCTGATAAACCATTCACGATAACGGTCAGCCGCATATTCCTCTACAGTCTTGCCAGCTTTTCTTGCTTCATCCCCAAACGCTTCCTCGATTGCAGTCTTTTCTTCATCAAGGAGTGCCATATTGTAGGCTACATGAAAGGCTTCATGATATATGGTGCCATCATCGCCATTGCGGGCAAGACCAATTACAGCATTATAATCCAGTATATTAGTATAGCCGTTTACAGTTATAGCAACCTCACCATCAAAACCATGCGCTTTACGGGCTTTGTTTTCTTCTGTTCCTGGCAGGTTTATATTATCTCTGATTCGTACAGTGACATACGTGTTATTCTGTAGCTTTAATTGCAACTGATCAGGCTGATAGCCTATTACCTTGCCTGTCGGGAACGCCTGCCGTACTTCCTGCTTAATCAATGCGTCATTAAGTCTGTTGGTGCTGATACCTTCGCTGACACTGTAATGCTTATCAACCATTGCTGTTTCAATCTGCCGGTTAATATCCTTCAGCTTTTTATTGAGTTCTGCCAGCTTTTCAGTATATGGATTTTTCTGCGCAGCTATTTCCTTGGCCTCTTCCAGCAACATGTTGAGACGGGCCCTCTCGTTAGTAAGCTGTTTCAGTTCCTTTTCAGGATTTTTAGCTAAGCAGTTTTCAATACCTGCTATAGAGCTTGTCTGCGTATGGTAGGAATAATTCTTGACCAGCTGGTACATTGGTGTTGCTTCTGCAAATGCGTCAGCTTTATACAGGCTGGCTTTTATTTTAAATCCACCAATACTGCCTATTTCCTTAGGAACATTATCCAGCTTGGCATTGATACCAGCTAAAGCCTTGTCAGCGTCAGCACGCTTGGTGTATGTCTTGCCGTCCAATATAATAGCAAAATCATCGCCTCGAGTTGATTTACGGGCTTTTATATCCCTTTCAATCCTGCCAATAGTTTCCTCTGCTCCTGCTACCTTCTCAGGCAAGGCCTGCAACTGTGTTTCAGCCGTATGTACTTTGCGGTTAAATTCAGTCGAAGCATGAGAATACTTCGTTACCTCGTTGTTTAGTTTCAGCTGGTCTTTTATTAATGGATTGCCTGTTGCCGCACCTTCTATTTCAGCATAGGAAAGTGTTGCAATGTCTGCGTCCTCAACCACTCGCAGGTTGGTATTATCGCTCATTGCCTGCGCTATAATCGACGCTTTGTTTTTGAGCTTCTCCCACATATTAGCGTCGAATGAATCCTTGATAACGTAGTTAAATATTTCAACTTCGCTGTTCTGATTACCCTGTCTTAGTATGCGTCCGTGCCGTTGTTCAAGGTCACGGGGACGCCACGGGGCGTCAAGGTCATGCAGTGCTGCTAAATGGTGCTGGCAGTTAGTTCCTGCGCCCATACGTGCGGTAGAACCTATAAGTATTCTGAGGTCGCCACGGTCTACCTTTTGGAATAACTCTGCCTGTTCATCTTTATTTTTAGCCTGCTGAACAAACGCTATCTGCTCATCAGGAATACCACGGCGTTTCAAGGCGTCCATAAGCCTGTCATATACGCTGGCATTATCACCTTCGGAACCATCATCGACAAGCTTATCACTGTCAGTATCAGCATTTGCTTTTTCATTTTCCGCTTTTGGTATACCAAGGTCACAGAATACTAATTGTGCGCCCTTTACATCAGCAGTACGGTCGAATACCTCTGCAATCTTATCAGCACAGACTTCTATCTTTGCGTCACTTAATGCCATCTTGCGCAAGTCACCGGTGAGTTTAAGCATATTGTCCGCACCTTTTTTCTGCTTGTAGGCATTTTTCTTCATATCCGCTACCCGTTCCGGCACTACCTCACGGATATAACGGACAATTTCAGGGTCAGGCTCCAAGGCTACAACTGTCGGTTTATCATTCTTTAACTTTGGAATGTCTAGGTTTAAATCCTCCTGCCGTTTTACATCCGCAAATTTGCGGAACATCTTTGTCAGCTCTGCCATGTTGATGAAGTTCTTTATCTTGTTTACCTTGCGGAATCCATCGCCGGAAGGTTTACGCTCGATACCTGTACCAATTTCACCAAAGGTGCGAATCCAGCTGTCAAAGAGTTCTACGCCCTTTTCCTTCAAGCCACGGCTGTCAAGGTATCTCATCATGGTATACATTTCAGCCATAGTATTAGATATTGGCGTACCGGTAGCAAATACCACACCACGCCCGTCATGCAGTCTAGTCAGATACTGAGTTTTGACAAACATATCCATCGAACGGTTAGCATTTGAGTTAGTAAGTCCTGATACATTGCCGATTGCTGTTGTATAATGCAGATTTTTAAACATATCCGCTTCATCAACGAATATCTGGTCAATGCCTATTTCTTCAAACGGTATACCAATGTCCTTGGCGTCCATGTTCATTATTTCATCAATTTTATTTTCAAGACTTTCCTTGCGGGCTTCTAGTGCATTTTCTGTACGCTTATCAAGGTTATCTCCTTTATGTTGTTTTACCGTGCGCTCAAGCATATCAAGTTCTTCCTGAATATAACTTGTGAGTGTTTCCTTAGATAATGGCAGGCGTTCAAACATAGTATGTGACATGATTATGCCATCCCAGTCCTCGGTCTGAATCCTAGCCAATGCCCGATTGCGTTCAGCTCTAGCCTTGAGCAGTTTGTCACGCTCTGCCTTGGTCATTTCCTTAAGGTCAATTGGAATAACCTTCTTGCGTCCGTCCTCAGTCGTGGTAACTTTTGGATGTCTTACTGTTGGCAGATCACTGCCTGACTTAACTACCAGCAGTTTAGCGTTAGGATAAAGCTGTCTGAACTCACGGGCAAACTGTTCTACCACGTTGTTAGGCACGCAATAAAGCGGTTTATTGGCTAAACCTAAACGGCGCATTTCCATGCCTGCCGCCTGCATTTCAAATGTTTTGCCAGCACCTACGCAATGCGCTATCAAGGTATTGCCATTTTGAAGCATACGCCATACTACATTTTTTTGATGTGGCTTCATGTGAATTTTAGCGTTCATGCCCGGAAAATCAAGATGTGCTCCATCGTACTTGCGCAGTACCATGTTGTTGTAATTCTCGTTATAGAATTTTGCTAATCTGTCAGCACGATCTTTATCCTGCCACAGCCAATGCTTGAAAGCGTCCTTTATATCATCAGCCACAACATTAGCAGCGTCAGTCTTTTCACTGTCAAGAACACGGTCTTTGCCTCTGCCGTTATAAACCTGAATTGATTTATTGTTTAATATACATTCAAACAATTCAGGAAGTGTTATGCCATCAGCTTTAAATTTCGTACTGCGTCCCATTCCCGATACAGTCCACTTTGCCAGCGTTGGGATATAGCCTATTTCCAGACTGCCCGCTTTAAATGAGTTTATGTTATCAACAAATGCTTGTACATCTGCAACCGGAATCCACGGCGCACCAAGATTTACTATAATCTCATCCGTTACAAGGTCGGCAGGCTGTACCTTTTTAAGAGCTTCAACATTGCCCTTATAGGCAGGGTCTTTTTTTGCCGCCATTTCAGCCTGTGCCAGCTTCTCCCTTACATTGCCCGACAAATACTCATCGCTGGTTTCATAGGTTTCAATTGCTGGATTTTTATAGATAACGCCTTTTAACGCCTGTTCTAACTGTGACGGCTTAGTTTTCAGCAGTTTTGCCATGTAATCAATATCAACATGACCTAACTGATTAAGTGAAGCCAAGAGTGCGTCATTAGGATTTTTCGCACTGATAACCTTCTTTATTGCCTGCATAGTACGCTCGGTGAATATATCTGCCTTTTCGGCACTTTCAATCGTACGCTTTTTTCCCTGTCCTTTGAAGGTTATTTTTTCAAGTGCCATGATTGTTCCTGCCGATGGATCTTTAGCGAACTTAGCTACATTCTTAGGGTCATTGATATAGCCATACTTTTTAACAAAAGCGTCATAACGTTTGTTAAGCTCGCCCCGCAAGCGATCTAAAGTACCATCAGATACATCGGGGTCACGCTGGGCAACAAACAAACTGTTAAGCGTGCTTTTAATACCAACGTAGGATTTTATCAGTGGTGCGTTCTTGCCGGTTATCGGCACTGCTTCACCATTATCATTCTGATAGAGCTTGCCGTCCTTTACGTAATACTCAAGGTCACGGATATTTTCATCGTCTACTCTTGCCCGCTTCATAGCGTCAACCGTGTTGTAGGTCTTGCGGTTATTACGGTTTATCGGCTGGTAGATGTCTTTAGGCAGGTCATTCATTGCTTTTTCCAGCATTTTGCCAACATCTTGACCGGATTCATTCTTAACTTTCAAAACCCGATTGCCGTAAGCGTCGTTTCCTATTACGGCTTTAGTACCAATAATATGATTTTTATGGGCTAAGAAGTATTCATTTACTGGTGCTGCCATATAGCCAATATTGAAGTTTTTTACTTCTAATGCGCTTTGTGCGTGCTCTGACTGCCGGTTATCCTTATCGCGTTTACGGACAATTACCACATCAACTGAAACATCAGTACCAGCCTCATTAAATGCACCCTCAGGCAGTTTGTATGCGCCTATCACATCAGCTCTGCCCGCAAGATAGCTTCTCATCTTGGCGGCGTCAGTAGTGCCCGTAAGACTTCCCTGTGACGTGATATAAACCATCAGCCCGCCTGGTCTTACCTTATCAATACCATTAGCAAAGTAGAAGTTATGTATCATATAACCGCCAGCTTTTGCCTGACTGAATGGTACGTTAGTAATAACAAGGTCAAAGAAATTATCCGCTGCCTTGGAACTTTGGAACGGTTTGTTTTCTATCATTGCGCTAGGATAAAGCATTTTACTGAACTGTGATGAAAGCTCATCCATCTCTACGCCATAGAGTTTAGACTTGCTCATCATGTCTCTTGGCATACAGCCATAGAAGTTGCCTATGCCCATAGCAGGATCCAGTACCCGTCCACCTTTAAAGCCTAAACGAGAAACGCCTTTCCATATTGCCCGTACAATTGACGGTGCAGTATAAAAGGCGTCTAATGTGCTTGCTTTTGCCGCTTTGTATTCACTCTCACTCAGCAGTTCTTTAAGCTCGTTATTCTCTTTTGTTCCTTCTCTGAAAGCGTCCTTTAGTCCGCCCCAGCCGTTATACTCAGCTAGAACCTTCTGTTCGGCAGGTGTAGGCATACGGTTATCAGCTAACAGCTGTTTCAAAAGTTTTATAGCCTTGATATTCTGCTTGAACCTCTCCGGTGCGCTGGCTTTATTCGCTGACCTTTCCTTGATTTCATAATCGTGACCAGGCGTTTCAGTAGCGGAAGGATTTTGCTGGGCTTCAGTCAGCGGTACAGCTGGCTTATTTCTTCCTGAATCAGCTCCTGTGCTTCCTGCCGTTTCCAGCTTACTTCCTGCTCGTATTCCTCCGGTGGCAGGTTTTTCGGTATCTTTGCTATCATCGTTTGTAACAGCTCGTCCTGCTTCTCGTCCATCTGGTCGAGAAACTTCTCCAGCTTCTTTATGCTCGTTTTCTTGGCTCGCTCCGGTTGCCACGCTTCGATGTCCTCCATCAGCATCTCCGCTCTGTCCCTGTTGTACCCCATGACTGTCCGCCTCCTTCTTAACATCAAAGAATTTCTTAACTCCATTATATGACGCTTCAATAACCGGCGCAAACTGCTTCTTAGCCGAATCATTCATGTGTTCGGTAATTTTGCTGGTAATCTCGTCAAGGTCAGTAGTGCCGTTTTCATAAAGCGAACCTACCGACTTGATTACAGCCATTACATGCGATTCATTGAATGGAATATCTTTCGGATAGGTGCGTATAGTCTCAATGACTGCTGGTGCCCAGTCCTTAGCAAAATCATTGCCAAACTCAGCTTTGAGCGTAGTCATTAACTTCTTGATGTCATTAAGTCCGCTTTTCATATAGCTGAATACGTACTTGGCTGAAAGAGTGTATAGTCTTGGGTTAAATATCGGGTTAGCTGAGATTTTATTTAATTCCTTGCGGATTTCCTCTCTCAGCCGTGCCCGTTCTTCCTCCGTACCTTCGATACCATCAGGCACATTGTCAGGCAACACTTCACTCTTATTATCTTCTACCGCTTCAATGCCAAGTGCATTATAAAGATCAGCTTCGTTATATTCACCAAAGATTGAATCCTTTTCAGGCTCTGCCTTGGTTTCTTCATTAGCTGGTGCTTTTATATCGTCATTTGTAGCGTTATTTTGGGTAGCAGCTATTTTTTCTTCCTGCTTAGTTTCTTCACCAAACACTTCCCGCTCGGCTTCGGCAACAAAAGCATTGCGCCCCTCTGCTCCCGTGTCCTTAAAGAAGAACCGTTTTGCAAAACGGTTATATCTGCCACCATGCTTAGTAGCAATATCTTTTATCTTAGCATAGGTGTCACGGTCTACCTTGCCATTGATTTTAGCCGCATTGTATACCTCACCTGTTTTAGTATGCGTATAGTCGGTAATATCAAAGTGCTGGCTTGACGACTGCTCAAGATTTCCCTTGCTAGGCTTCTGCTCCTGTGATATATTGGAAGTAGAAGAACCGCTTGATTTATCGGATGTAGGGAGAACATTCTGTTCAGCTCCAACATTATTGCTGACAGAACGGGAAACCGCACTACCGTTGGAAGTAGCGGCAGTATCTAAGCCCGGACTGCTGTAAATCAAGCGGTCTTTTTTTGTCTGCCTTTTTAGAGATTTATCACCTACAGGAATAGCTGTGATAACAATATAGTATTGCCCTTTACCATCATTTTGTAAATCAAAATATACAGGTGCTGTGCCATTCATTTTATTAGCACTTTTATCACCACGCTTAACTAACGAATAAGTTGGTTGATCTCCTTCTTTTTTAGGAGTTCTCAAATATATTTCATCAAAACTGCTGGCAACATCAGCAATCATATCCTCAATGGAATTATATCCATCGTCTTTAGCCTGTTGTTCATGTTTCTTAGCATGAATTAATCCCTCTTTTTCATTGCCAACACGCAATCTTATTTTTCCAGTATTTAATTCTATTCCGCTTTGTTCTTTGACTGCCTTAGAAATAGCTTGCGAAATCTCGCCAAAGTCTTTGCTTCCATCAGGCTTTACAATAAATTCCCGCTCGTCAGCTTCATTAATCGGCTTACCCGATTCAGTTTTATAGCCGTCAGCTAGTTTATAACCACCTTCATTGGTGGTTTTTTTATTGTCTTCCCCAGCTGGTTCAGCTTCTGCCTTTTTCTCCTGTTCTTCGTCAAGCTCCTTAGTATAGTCAGGTTCGCTCGTATCGGTATCAATTCCTTCTGATTCACCATAGAAGTCTTTGACAAAACGGGCTTTATCCTCAGAAGTTTCAAAGTCAAGATTATATACAGGTTTACCATTTTCCAAGTGTCCACGATAGCTTTCAATGTTATATCCACGGTCGATATAATCCTTTATGTCTGATTCATAGATACCGCTAACTCCTTTTAGAACAGTATCTTCTTTAACTGGTTTTTCTGCCTTAACTTCCTGGTTATCCTGCTCAGGAACATTTTCAGCTGCTTCATTATTGGCAATAGCTGGTGTTGCTTCCTCAGCTGGTTTAAATTCCTGCTCTGCTTCATCGTTGGTTTCAGCATTAGCAAGTTTCTTCTCAGCATTGACTATAGCCTTTGGCACGCCATGTTCTAGGTCATTGCGCAAATTATCATTAACAGGAATATTCTTTGCTTCCAGCTCATTTAAAAGCTCCTTGCCTAGTTCAATGCGGTCAGCCCGTGACATTTTCTTGACCTCGCTTAACCGTTTTTTATAGTCAAACTTGCTTGGAACATTGCCATACTGACTGTTTCTGATTTGCTCTGCTTCCTTATGGAAACCCATTGCGTCCGCTTCATTTGCCATTGTGCCTATATCACCCTTGGCTTTTGCTTGACGGAATACAGGCGAATCATTAAGCCGTGCCATTAGGTCATTGGTATTTACGGTTGGTGCTTTACGTTTTGGCGTGTCGGGAATAACAATATCAGGAGTTCCAGCAGGTGCGCCATTCGGAACAATAATCCCCGCATTAGGCGTAGCAGGATTAATTGCCAGCCCAGCTTTCTGCATACGTGCGTCTATTGCTTGACGGTCGATATTAGCCTGTTGCTGGTTATTGTTTAAATCCTGCTGTATAGTGCTGTCTAAAAGACCGCTGTCTATTGGCTGTCCGTTCATAGCTGACTGCATAATAGCACTAGCCGTTGTGGGCAGATTTTGCTGTGTGGCCTGTGCAGCAGCATATTGCGGGTTATTATTTGCTATGCTGGCTAACTCTTCAAGATTTGCTATTGAAATATGCTGCTGATTATTTTTTATATTGCCAGCCAGTCCCTGACCTTCCGGCAGTGCGGGGAAAGCATTTGGCACATCAAGCTGTATGCCATTCATGATAGCATTTTGAATGTTGCCAGCTGAGGCATTAACTCCCTGCGTCAGCAGATTGACCATAGTATTGTTCCAGCCATTACTGCGGGCAACTAAAGCAGCCTCAGCAATTTTCCCCTGTGATGCCAGTTTAGTGATATCATCTACTGTCTGAGCAAATCTGTTGCCATAATTAGTTGAAACTCTTGTCTGTGCTGGTGCCTGCGGATTAATATTGTCAATTTTCGGTGTGGCCGGCGCTCTCCTTGGTGATGGGGCTTTAGCTGCCATCACGGTCTTCATCATAGCATTAGCAGTTTCCTGCGGATGCATCTTAAATATTGCGCCAATATCACCACCATCAATTGCATTTTGCATAGCAGCTGCATGGGCTGCGTCCTCATTTACATCATCACTTACTGGCATATTCATCAACTGAGTAGCCATTTCCATTACTGACTGCTGCTGCTCCGGCGTCACCTCATTATTGCTAATAAGTGCCTGCGCTGCTTCCATATTCGCCTTTTCCTGCTCTGGTGTCAGGTCATATTGAGATAAATTGAATCCGGGAACAGTTATATTATAACTGCCACCACTGCCATTTAAAGCTTCGCCATGGTCACTGAAATGTAAATGACCGCCGGTAGCATTAGCCGAAGGATTACTATATTCATCTAAACCATATAATCCATATTCCTTAGCCTTATCTATTAACCAGTTACGCGCATCCGCATTGCCCTCAAGAAAATCATCGGCCGTATCAAAAGCCTGTGCCGAATCATGCCAGCTTTCACCACCGCCATTGCGAGCCATCGACGTTATATAAAAGTGCCGTCCATACTGGTTATAATAGTCACGGTCTAACAATCTTAATTTCTGCTCAGTCAAATCAGTGAGATTAGGATTAGAAACTTCACCGCTTATAGTATAGTCTGCTGTCTGTGGAATATCTAAAGCTGGTGACTGCGCTTTTTCATCAGCAAAATGCCCCATTGCACTATTTACATAGCCAGCTATGGATGGACCATTGCCCTGTGGCGCATCCCAAGGTCTGCCATTTTGGTCAGTAGCTTCTCCCTCAACCCAGCGCTGAGCATTGTTTGGACCGGAATACCATGCAACTAATGCCCCTTCTGGACCATACTCATCAAAATACTGTCCCATTTTAAAACGTCCGACTTGACGGTACGCATCATCATCATCCATGCTTGCACCACCAAGACCAGCTTCTTTTGACCATGCATCCCAATTTTCCGGCTGAATCTGATAAACACCACGCGCACCCGTAGATGATACCGCATCAGGATCACCGCCGCTTTCCTGCATTTCAATAGCGTTGAAAAATGCTTCTTTGTCGCTGCCGCCGTTATTAGCATTGCCACGTTGTACCGTAACTGTGCTTTCCGGAACATCAGCAATCTCTGTTTTATTGCCAGCAGTTTCTTCCATGCCATTAAATGGATTATTAGGATTACTTTTAGCAGCTTCATTATTCATTCTATTAATTCTAGCTTTATAATCCCTATAAGCAGTATGGCCTGCGCCAAACAGACCTAATGGCAGGCTGCCCATAAAGGCAGCTCGTCCTGCCTGCTGTTCGTCCTCTGTTGGATTAAAGAACGTACCATACGGCTTGCCACTCCATTTATTTTGTGCCTGCTGTTGTGTCATTTCCTGAGCATACTCCGAGGCTGCCGAGCCCGGAATATTAACGCCATAGCCGGCAATCTTGCCTGCTCTGCCACCCCGTTTGAATATCGGCTTAAAGCCTTTACCTTCAAGGATAGGTCCCATAATACCCTGAGTAAGCATATCCATTGGCAGTTCTTCTTGTATCATGCTATTCATACGACGAGCAATTTCATCATCAGAAAGTCCCTCGTCTTTTAAATCAGCATACATATCGCCGGCATTAGTTGCTGCTTCCAGTGGTCCCGTACCTAAGGCCCATTTTGATGCTGAAGCTCCTGCCTGCTGTCCTGCCTTTGACATAATAGCCTTGCCTATCTGCTTAGCTCCAGCACGGGCAGCCATTGAACCAATACCACGTGCAGCAAGTGCGCCAGCACCGCCAAATGGTGCTGCGGCACTAGCAGCCGCAAACGGAATAGCCGAACCTGCCATCTGACTAAAGTCAGACAGCAGACCTCGTTTGTCTGTCAAATAATCAGCACTGGTTAATCTGTCAATTATACTCATATCCTGATATTTATCAAGCGTGCCAGATTCAGCAAAATTCTTAGCTGCTTTATCATTAAGATATTCACCATTATTTATAAATGAATCGCCCCATTTACCGAGCGTACCCTCATCTGAATTGCGGATTGAATCAACATAAGAACTTTCCCGCCCTGCCTCGTCAAAACGTTTCAGTTGTGCTCCTATATAATCAAGCCCGCCACCAATTACGCTTTCGGCTCCGCCTGCTACGTTATCCATTATAGTTGAAAACAATCCCTGTTCTTTTGGTGCAGCAGCTGATACGCCAGCTACTACAGGATTGCTTATTGCATGTTCTTTTAAAAATGACATTTGCTTCCTCCAATATAAGAATTAATCACCATATCGGTTTCTCATGTCTTGAATAATATCAGGATCTATACGTGCCAAAAGCTCGTCATTGCCTGTTTTTATATCATCCCAATAAATTTTGGTATTTGGATTTGCTGGGTCCCGAGTATATTCTCTTAAGAAATTCCCTAGATAATGCAATTCATTATCCTCCCAAGCATTATCATCTTCATCATGCCCAGGAATACCAATAGCTTTTTCTTTAAACCCATTAAAATCTATATCGCCATTAAGATATTGCTGTATATACTGGTCATATTTGGCTTTATGACCTTCTTCCTTAGCTGTTGCTGCTGATGATTTAGCACCTCTTTGGTAATTTCTACTTGCTAAATCTTCGGCGTGCCATTTATCTCTTGCTTGTATATCCTCAGCCTTACGTTTATTTGCTGCCTGCTCTTTCATAACCGCCGTCTGATAACCAAAATTCTGACCGCGGGCTGTAAGATTCCCCTTCATTTTATCCGTTGGACTTATTGCTTTGTTGAATGTCTGCGTACTGCCAGCACCATAACCGCTCGGGTCATAATAAGAAACATACTTCTTATCACCTGTATCAGTTTCATGCATGGTGTAATTACGCTTCGTTTTATCAAAAGCATTGATAATGTCTTTCGGATCAGCGCCGGATGCTACCAGCATAGCCAGCATACTTCCAGCTTGAGGATTACTTGCCAGGCTTTCAATGAATTTACCCTGTAGCATTTTCTTAGTCTTTTCTGCTTCCTGCTTATCCATCTTGGCCAGCGCCGCCTCAACCTGATTTTGTGGCAACCCCTGGTTAATCAAAGCACGGCGCAAATTATCCCGATAATCCGGTGAAGCTTTTTCGCTAGCAATATCTTTCATAGCCAGTTGCTTGGCTGTTGCGTCTAACACAGTGTTGTAATCTGCACCCTTGCCATAGACATCGTATATATCCTGCATGGTAATGGTATCTGGATTACTATAGGCCTGTTTGGCAGCTTCCTGAACCTCCTTAACACTGAACGTATAAGGATTAGTATTGGCAGTATTATTTCCCGCCGGAAGCTGATTTTGTGCTGTTCCATTTTGTCTTACTGGCTGTGCTCCAGCTAATTCATTAGCTACTTCCTGTAATGTCTGTGGCGATGCATTGCCATTTCTGTACAGCTCACTTATTTCTGCTTTGGTAGGCGCATAGTTAAACGGCTTTAGTCCTAATGCTGCCTGAGCTATTTCTTCTTTGGTGGGTGGCTTCTTATATGATATATCCAGCTCATTTTTTGGCATTTGATAATTGCCAAATCTGTAATTTGGTGACATTTCCGCCTCAGCAGCAGCCTTGGCAGCAGCTAAACTGTTGACATTCCCCCCTACTTTTGACATATCTATATGCTTTCTGTCGCCAATCTTACGGAACTCATCGGCCATAGTATGTGCCGTATTTTGTATATCACGGAATTTTTTTACATCATCGGAATCTTCACCGTAACCATTATTAAGTAAATATTGTGCATCATTCTGTGCCTGCCACCAGCGACGTTTAGCATTTAATAAACCTTGCTGTGGTGTAAGACCTACATAATCACCTGCATTAGACTGATTCTTTAATGCCTCTGCGGCTTCTGCTCTATGCTGATCAGCATACTTATCAAGCATATCCTGCTGATACCTCTTGATAGCGTCACTAGCTTTATCTATGCCACGCTGATTATAATTTTGTGCCCAGGCATTACCTAGTGCTGCCCCTAAAGCACTGCCAAGCTCCGGTGAAAAAACATCATCTCTTATATCACTCCACAAGCCCATTAATAATCACCCCATATCTCGCTGCTGCCACCATTGGCAATGAAGCCATCCGCAATGTAGTTGTTTGCGCCGTCAACCTGCAAATCATAGACCCTGCGTTCACCGCTATAGACAACACTTTGAACTTTGCCAACATTTTTAAGCTCTGTACCAATCGTAAGGTAACTTAGCATTACATACTCGCCATCAGGCTTCATAAAGCTCTGTGTAAGTGTGGTACTCGTATGACCGTCTTTTGCAATGACACAATAAACGTCATTGTATCTAGGTTCCATAGTCTTTACTACCTTAGCAGTAGTGCCATCAGCCGTCATGACTTCATCACCTGCATGAACATGCTTAATATCCCGCTTACTGCCATCAGCCATGTCAATCATAGTTCCCTCCGGGAAACAAGCCCAGCCCATAGCAGCACCACCTACAGCTGACCCTAGCAAGTTGCCAAAGAAACTGCCGCCTGATGTATGCTGATTTTGTGTTGATGTACTAGTTCCTTTTCCGGCAGCTGCGGCCAACGCTCCAGTATTGGCACTATTGAGACCAAGCGAAGTCTGCCACAAATTCATTGCTGGTGTCTGCGCTGCTTCCTGCGCTGTTGCCGCTGCCGTAATAGGTGATGTAGCTGAATCAATAAGATTGCCATACAAACCTTGGTTAGCACTGTTATTGCCCTGCGTGTTGCTTAGCTGCTGCTGCGTTATGGCTCCTGCCTGACCAAGAGCACCACTATTAACACCGTACTGCTGGCTTATGATATTACCTAAGCTGTTCGTTGCATTGTTAGTATTTTGATTTTGCTGCTGGGCAAGATTAGCTGCTTGATTAATATTGTTTTGATACTGTGATGCCACACTGTCGCTGGCATTTTTTTCAATATCATTAAGTGCGCTCGACGTTACGGACGAATTTAGTACGCCTCGATTGCCTAAATTATTAATCGCTTTGCCAACCGTATTATTAACCGCTGAGTTGATACTTTTTTCCATATTCTGCTGATATGCCGAAGGTAAATTGCCATTTTCTAAGCTGCTAAGCGTACTATTAGCTTTATTTGCCGAATCAACATAGCTTCCCGCAAGATTTCCATATTGATTTGATGTACTATTAGCCAGGTTATAATTCTGATTTACTAAATCGCCAAGCGTGCGGTTAGCACCGTTAGTTGCTGCATTATTACTGCCAATAAGCCCTGCCAGCCCATTTGTCGCATTGCCTATCTGATTTTGTGCATTTTTGTTCATGGCGTTATAGTCGACCTGAACCGTACCTAGAGAATCTCTCAGCAAATTCATAGCATAATCATTGAGCGTTATAGCATTTGGCATAACAGCATCAATATATTTGCCCTGCTGCTTCATCAGATACTTTTCTTCCTCTGATGGAGTATAGGTACTGGTATTAGTAACGGTTGTCGAATGTCCTTTGAAGTAGCAACGATGGAAATATTTTCTGTATACTTCGCTGGGTAAATTATCTTGCGGTCTATCAAACCACATCTGCTGAAACATTTCCGCACCCCCTTATATGTCCCATGTAATATAAAAGGCCTGCCTGCCATCATCCTTATATTTGAATGCTGGCGAAGCATAGCCCATCTTCTTTGTAGTTTTATTTATTGCCTGATATCTAGTCGCACCATCTTTCAGTAACTCTGTTTTTACTACTTTATAGCCAAACAATCTGAAATATGCTGGTGGATTACAGCGGATATTTATAGTACCACCGTGATGTATACCTGCTTTTTCCGCCGCCTTATCTACGGCATTTTTCCAATAGCGTGCATCACCGCCAAGCTGTCCAATAAATGCCATGCGTTTTGTCATAAGAACCTCACAGAATCCTTTATCTTCTTTAAAGAAAAGCGCATACCTATTGTCACGCTGAAACTTATCATGCGGATTCTTTCTGTTGTAAAGATCTATCCATTCATCCAGTGTCATAAATCGGCCACCTCAACAATAACATGCTTCGGGGAGAACGGCGTGCTGCTAAATAGTTCAAGCGTCATTTTCGGCGTCGTGTGATTACACCGTATCTTTCGGCGGTTATTTGTGGGCATATCAACTTCTACGCTATCTAGCTTTAAGTGCAGCTTGCCAGCGCTTGGAGCGTCAGCGTCTGTATCGACTGCTCTTGTGATTATCTTTTCTGTGCTGACTGTATCCTTAAATTTCATACGGAAAAGTATTGGCTGCCCATTATCATCACCAATAGTATCAGATAATTCGTAAAGGTCACTGCCACTTGCCACGATAACCTTATCCAATGTTTCCCACAATATCAGTTACAGGAATAGCAAACTGCAAAGTAGTAGCGCTGCCCAAAGCATAGTTAAAAGCTATCATATAGTGCCAGTCTGCTGTTGGTCTAATAAGCAGCAGCTTCCTGCGCCTGAGATTAAAAAGTCTTGGCTCATACTGACCTTGTGTGACCAATGCCGTGAACTTTTGCCCGATGTCACCAGTAGCGATATTTCCGTAATCCATAGTAGTAGCAAGCGTCCTAAGCCCGCCTCTGGTCACGAAAATCACATCATTTCCGACTGGCATTGCACACTGACGACCGACTATATCCGTCTCTGTCGCTATACGATATACCGCCCACGAGCTTACATCAGCGTCACCAGTCAGCTGGTAAACCATGCCATTTGACTTGAAAATCATCAAATCAGTTGCCAGCGGTGCTATCGCTATGACATCACCGCTATCACCATAACCAACGTCGATCCACTGCCCCGATGAGGCGTCATTATCGTCCGTTGACCATGTTTCACCATCACCAGTAGCCGAATAAGTTATACGGTCACTGCCGGTCATAGCTACACAAAGCCTTGCAAACCGCTGAAAGACTATATCGCACTTTGGACTGCCTAATATAGTGGATATGCTGTCCTTGGCCGCATAATCATACGACTGCAAATAGTCACCACTGGCTATCCAGATTCTATCTTGGAACTTAGCACAAATCGGTCTGCGGGTACCAGTCAAACTGCCTATCTTTTCCGGTGCTTTATCTATCGTTTCCACCCGATAAATGCTGCCATCAATCGTAAATGTCAAAAATGTATTTGTATCAACATCGTAATACACTGACATAACTTCATTATCAAAAGTAACTTTCGGTTTTGACAGCCCGCCACGCGGTGAAAGCGAACGTTGAAAACCAGCAAACCATAAATTTTGACATACTTGAAGTTCATTTTGCGCTATCATATCGCCATCGCTCATCACATTGATACCGCCCATAAAATCACTAAAGGCTATTTGCGCTGCATTATGCTTTGCTGTTCTTCGCATGTACAATCAGCTCCTTATCAGCTTAATGTCCCAGCCGTAACGTTTAACGTAGCATGACTGCCGAGCGCTCTAGCATAGATCGTCCCTGTTCCGTTAAATGTTTTGGCACAACCACCATATAAAACAAACCCTGTATCTGCTTTTGGCGTTGTACTTCCGGTCACAATCTCAACACTGCCATCAGGCAGCGGAAAAAACACACCGCTAGTTTCTTTTAATGCTGTAAATTCGTTGCTTAATTTATACTGTGCCATATTGCACCTCCTGTTTTTTCGCATGAAAAAAGCACATGCAAAGTGCAAGTGCTATCTTTGGGGTCTCTACTTTATTCATCAACAAAGTCCGGGTTATCAATATCAAGTGCTTGTTTAGCTTCAGTCGTTATATCAGGACAATTTTTAACATAATGGTGTTGTAATTACAATGTCATTTTATGCAATTTAATCAGCTGAGCCGTTAGTTGCGTGCTTGTTTATTTCTTCTGACCACGAAATAGTTACTTCATCATCATAAAATGAAGTATCCACATACACATCACCAATGGGTTCCGTGTGATAATACTTGCCTATGCTTATCAAATAGCATTGCCACCATGTATTTTCATCACCATTATCATTTACATCTGTTTCGTACACGTCACCACAACCTACTGCGTAAGTTTTCCCCGGCGTCACTTTTACATAAGCAGTATAATCTCTTTGCTGGTCTACGCTAAATCCTACAATTTTCACCACTGTAACCCTAGCTGGCACTGTAAAGCTAGTTGTTACTTGTTTGCTTCCTGCTGGTACAGGTACATATCTCTGCCATACAACTACCCCGTCCAGCTTAACAGTCTGAACTTCCTTGCCGTTATACAAAATATTAGAAGGTCGTACCCCCCCCTGAAAAGCAAATTGCCCATGTTGTCCTCCTACTTAGTCCAATCTAAATGTTGGTGGTCACTTGTACTATCGCTGAAATTATGCTTGTTAATTTCAGGTGAGCAATATATTTTTACGGTAGCATACACGCTTTTTTTATCGTAAATGGTCACAGCTACTCTCGGTGCACCGCTTAGCCCTACGCCAAACTGTGCCTCTGCTTTTGAAACAAACTGCGGATAAGCCACGCCATACTGTGTATGCAATGTTACTTTTATTTTCTGCCCAGCCTTTACTTTTATATACATTTCTTTAGATTCGGTTTTTTTGCCGTCTATACCGCCTTCGCCATAGTACCTGATAACATTAACCCCAGTTGGCACCACATATTCTTCTTCTTTGTTATCAAAAGCGGAACTGGTTGCACTATAGCTAGTAACATTAGTTGGTACATTTTCCCACACCGTAACTCCATTAAATTTAAGTGTCTGCACATCTTTTCCTTGATATGTGATACTAGTCGGGCGTTTACCGCCGTATAAAAAATTGCCCATGTTACCTCCTTGACTTACATACGCCAATGACGTATACTAACAATATGAATACTATTTCCATTCCACAAGTTGTTGCTGAAACAACCCCATATATCAAAGCTGTAAATGCTATATGGGATGAGGAAACTCAAATAGAATTTAAAAATTACATAGGTGCTAATCCATATAAAGGTGATATTATTCCTCATACTGGTGGCATAAGAAAAATTCGCTGGCAAAGTGGAGGTCATGGCAAGCGTGGCGGTGCTAGAATAATTTATTACCTTTATAACGAAAATCACCCGATTTATCTTCTATTTGCTTATCCTAAAAATGTACAGGTCAACTTGTCAGAAACTGAAACAAAACTTTTGAAAAGTGCCGTTGCTAAATTAAAAGAAGTTTTTAGAACAAAGGAGGAATCATCGCATGAAAAATGAAATCTCACCTGCTGTTTCAGCTATTCTTAATGGTCTAAACGAAGCCGTGCTAGACGCTCAAGGTTCTTCCGTTACAGGTTTACGCAAGACTGTCATTCAAGCAGTTAAGCCTAAAGACATTCGAGAAGAACTCAATATGTCTCAACAAGAATTTTCAAAAGCCTACGGCATCCCTCTTGCTACTCTGCGCAATTGGGAGCAAGGCAGGCGCAAGTTAGATACAACCGCGATAGCGTACCTAAAAGCTATTATGCGTTTTCCAAAAGAAGTTATGGTTGCACAACAAACAAATTGACCTTTAGCCGTGGCGTTATGCTACGGCTTTTTACGTGCAAGTCGTTAGATTAAGCGTTGAGCCGTCCCACGACGCTACCTTGACTATGCTTACTGGCTTAGACGATATATTTCCCCATGCTACCGCATTGGCACTGTCTGCGCTTTTAGCATGGTTGACACTGAAATTGCTTGGATTGTAGACATACTGATTTGCTCTGTCAGTCCCACCCCACATCCAAGTCGGCTGACCTTTTTGTCCTGACCAATGAAAAGTTATCGGATTATTAGTGTTTCCGCCTTCCCCAATTTTTCCTGCTGTATTCGCCGTGCTAGAGTTACCAGTACATGAACTTGCTGTTTTCGCATTGCCCGTACATGAAGCAGACGAACCAGTTATATTAATACCCCACGTACCAGTAGCCCTTGAGCCGTTTGTGGCAGGATATGCGCCGTCATGATTATGCCCTGACGGCGGGTACGTACTTGGTTTTTCCCGTTACACCCGCCCACGGTATACTGCTGGCACTAGACGCATTACCGTGAAGATTAGCATTAACACCACCGCTAATGCTTATCGTGCCATCGTCATTAGCTGTTATGCGGGCAGTATAGTCTGTAGTCTGCTTGTTAGTGCTATGAAAGTCAATGTATTTACCAACTTCCATGACACCACTGCCATCTATTTTCGGAATCTTGTTCGTGATAGCTTGGCTGTCATTGCTCCCCGCTACAGTCAGACCACTTAATTTATTCGCTGAATCCGCAAGTGTAGCATGATTATCTTCTTTCCAAGTCTTGTTAGCAACATTAGTAAGCGTGTACGTTTTGCCTAAATCTGTACGGTAGCACTTCATACCTACCTGCAAGTTAGCAGTTGGAAAAGCTGTACCACTGTTGTTACTCATAACTGTTTTAATCGAATCATTTATCGTTGTTCGGGAATTTTTTATGTTATCCTGCCCGTTAATTTCTTTGAATGACTGCATATTTTATCACCCTCTTAATAGCCTACTGCCTGCCAAGATATAGTGCCTGTCGTTCTTGTATAGTCATCTTTTAGAAGTTCCACTTCAAAATAGTAGCCTGCGGCGTCCTTGTCTATATCAGTGATGTTTGGCGTTATAGCTCCGTCCTTGGTATTTCCGCTATATAAAGCGACTGCTACCTCTGGTTTAGTGTAGTAGTGCTTGCTGAAATTAATCCTTGTTGCCTTGCTGGTGTCGGTTATAGCCGTCTTGCCACGGTCAACGGTATCATCTATATCAACGTGAATAACTGCATCATAGACGGCAGGTTCTGCACCAGCTGAACCCGCTTCAATGCTTAATCTGACCAAGGCTTTTTGATATTCGTATTCACCGACTATGTACGGTATAAAGTGCTCATAACCAGCGGGCTGATTGACCAAAATTTTAAAAGCGTCCATATCCATAGCACCTTTTTTGACTGCCACATCAGCAAGCACGCCGTCAGCTGCATGGAATTTTTTGTCTTTAGTATGAAATTCTTCCTGCTGTTTTTCGGTATAGTGAGTAGCATAACCCTCAGCAGCATTGACGTTCTCAGCAAATTCACGCTTCATATCGGCTATATGGCGCAAGGTTTCAAGAAAGTCTACATGTTCCCTGCTCCCCTGCTTCATATCCTGCCTGCGGTATTCTTTGATAGAAGTCTGTTCTTTCGCCTTTGTTTCAGCATAATTAGCATGAAACTCCATAGCCTTCACTGCTTCATCAAACCCTTTATGAAATTCTGCGTGCCTTAGTGCCTGGTCTATCATGGCTACCTGTTCAAGCGTCAAAGAACTTAAACTTACTGTTCTGCTGTCCACTATAGCCACTCTTTCATTTTCTGCATGTGCCGTGCTATTAGCATTCTTATCTACTATGTTAGCATTTTCTACGACTTTCAGCAGGTAATTTATCAAATCCCAATAGGTTTCTTGTGTAGTTATGTTTTCCCTGCCCGCAAGCGTAGTTAAACTCCGTGACAGCCGTTCTGCTGGTTTTATTTTTTCCTTGATACTTTTATACCTAAGTCACGGCGTTTTCTTTCGCCTACACTAATATAGTGCGTGTCAGAACGGTCATGACTATATATACCAAAGTTGTTCCACGTTTCATTAGTGCATTGAAATGCTTCCCAGCTAAAATTAGCCGTGTTCCATGTATATAGTGCTTTTAGCGTCGATACCGTCCCCATGACTATTACCTCTTATTATGACAGAGTGAATTGGAAATGTGATTCATAGGTATCATCACTGCCTTTATTGATAACAGCAAACGTTACCCTGTCTAGGAAAATACCACCGCTAGGCGCATTGCATATACCTGCTTCCGTGATTGCGCCCGTGGCTTCACCTGCGGCAAATTTAGTCGTATAAGTAAATACCTTCGTACCTGCCGTATGCTCATAAGTGGCAGGCTTGCGGGCTAATTCTTTAGCAAGTGCGGTCTGCTCAGGTGCCGTCGCATTGGTGCCGTCGCATTGGTGCCCGTGCCTACCGCCGTATAGCCCATGCAGGCAGGTCTGCCGTTTGCTTTGCCGATAGCGTCTGCAATGAAGTCAAAACCAACATTTAAGATAAGATTGTCTTTCCGTCTTACTTCAACGCTGCCGTCCTTGTGGCGCAAAATGCCTGTAAAACTGCCTTTTAGTTTTAATTTATCCATCATATCACCTCATAATTTAGGATATAGATATATTTCTGAAAAAGCTCCGACTGGTGTTGCTTTTTCTTTGCCATAGAAAATAATGTCATAGTTCATCGAATGAGCGAATAACCTGCGTTCCTGTTCGTCCTGCGCAATGGCTACCATCAACCAGTCACGCTCTCTTATAGCTAATTCATCAGTCCATACCGTCACTGCCACGCAAGAACATTTTGTTACTGTCACCATCAACACCAAGAACTAAATAACCGCTATTGCCTTTTATAGTTGCCAGCATAGTATCTTTTATGCCTTTCTTGAACGCTATATTGAATGAAAACGTAAACACCTCAGGAGCAGCAATCTTATACGCAAGCCTAGTACATTGCTGAAGCTGTGGATTGGTACTCATCGCCGTAAGAACCATTCTTGTAAAGCGTTCCGGAGTAAGGACCGTTGGCAGCGCTTTTGCTATCTGCGGTCCCATCTGAACTACTAAATCTTTAATAGAACGTACTCCGTTCCCTGCCTCTGTCTGTACTGCTGCCTGTTTTTTGATTAATCCGCCTTTTACTGTTGCCATTTAAAATACTTCCTTTCTGTATTCTGTATGAAAAATTTAATTAAATTAAATGCTGAATCTGCGGGTTGGTTTACCCTGCTTGCTGTACTTTGCAAATATATCCGGCTGTTCTTTTTTCAGCCGTTTTGTATCGACCGTTACCCGGCCGGCAACTGTCTGCCATTTGACTGTGCGGGCGTCCTCATCGTCGCCAACGGTGCCAATTTCATAATCACCCAGCATGGAGCAGAATTTGTTTTGTATTTCTGCAATCTGCCCCTTGATTGATTTTTCGCTTTCTTTCAGCTCATCAAGCCGGTTTAAAAGCTTCATGGAAGCGCTTGGCAGCACAATTGTTTCTTTGTTCCCGCCTGGGTACTTACGGCTCAACGCCTCTTTGCAGGATGCTGATCCGTCAACCTCTGGCATAATGTGATTTTCAACCTTGTGCCAAAAATCGACTTCCGCTTTCAGCAGTGCTTTTATATCCTCTTCATCACGCTCAATAGTATGCATGACGAAGTGATTACCACCAACGAGACAAGCTATATACCAGCGCGGGAAACCTGATACCATCATGTAATGCTGGCACTGCACATAATAAGCTGGCGGGATTTTCCCCTCATCCCATTCATTGCGTGCAAAGCTGTTAGTAGTCTTGCACTCAAGCCCTGCATCCTCACCAACAAGCAGACGGTCAAAACTTCCCTGAATGAAGGAATAATCCTTCATTCGGTAAACTCCGCACCGCCTAACCAGCTTATCCGCCCGCTGGCAAAACTCATCAGCAACTACCTGCTCGAGGACGTGCCCGAAATGGACCACCTCTTTAGTGCTGATGTCCTCGGCTTCAACCTCGCCAGTCTTTTCAAGCCACAACTGATATGGGCTTTTCCAAGGCGTCATACCAAGAATGGCAGCGGCATCACTCCCGCCTATGCCAGCTTTTCTAAGTTTCAACCAGTTATCATTGCTGGTTTCCATTTCCTTAACAGTCATTACTAACTCGCAATTCATAAATATTCTCCTTAAACACAGTAAATAAATGTAACAATAAATGTTGTCCAAAATAGTATGCTAAACACTACCAGCCACCCTAAAGGGGTGAAAAATGGTAAACCCTTTAATTCTTCTAAACAGCTATTTGCAAAATCTTTCATTTACTCCACCTGCCTTTAGGGTTTTACAAGTCCACATACGACAAAGGCTACTGCCCATATCGCTATAACTTGTAAAAATAGCTTTAGTGCTTGCGGGAGCTTGCATATAAGCTCCCCGTACTGTCTGTAGTCCTCCTGCCGGCGTAGATATTTTAGGTAATCCTCCCTGCTTGGTTTCATTTATTCCCTTCTTTCCCCGGCCTGATGACCTCCAATACTTCTTTGCGGGTAAGCCCTGTCATTTGACAAAACGCTTTGATGTAGCAGCACCCCCGCCGTGGAGTTATGAATCCCTGCTTTTCGGTGCAGGCGTTGACCTTGGCCACAATACTGCCAGCCCGGGCACGCTTATAGCCGGTGACCGTCATTACATCTGCTATGCTAAGCAGGACTGTGCTTTTGAACATGCTGACCACCTCCTATGCAACTTAGTTCAGCAGCACTTTTCCGTTTGCCAGCAACTTATTGACAAAGTATATCTGTCCTTTGCCTGTTACCTTGGATGTTTTGGTAGTGACATTCACGCCGTTGCCATTGGTGTAGCTGCCCTCCTTGATTTCAAAGAGCTTCATTTCCATTGCTCTTTGAGTTGGCATATTCTTAGAACTTCCCGACTTCATCAGGTAGCCGTTATCCCTGAGCCACTGGAAAAGTCTTCGCTGTCCAACGTCAACGCCGTTCTGCTTGATGATTTTTGCAAGCTCGCCAATCAGCACCGATGACTTGCTGGTACTTACCGCGTCGGCAAAAACCACCTTCGGCTTTTGTTCCTCCAGTTTCTTCGCCTGTTCCTGCTGTATCTGCTGCTCCTCTGCCCATTTCAAGGCACGCTTTACTGGATCGGCAATCATGTAGCTGTCCTGCGACTGTTCTCTCAGTTTGTTTTCCATCTCATAGAACTGATTTATGTAAGCTGCCGTGAACAGGATTCCTTTCTCGCCGGTCATTTTGTTAGCTACCATGTCACAACCTTTCTTCGTGAGAAGATAGCATTTGCGAGATTCGCCTTTCTTGTCGATATAGCTGGATTCGGTGAAAAAATCTAACGAACGCAATTTTGCGTTGGTTGAAATTGTATTGATGTACCGTTCAATATCACGGCATAAATCAGCATGACGTTTGCCCGTCATTTCAGCTACGTTCCTGCTGTCCGCATAAAGTTTTCCATCTTTTTCAAATACTGTTAGTTTGTTTTCCATATAAAAAATCTCCTTCCATCATTGCTGTACCTTTGCTACAATGAAAGTACAGCCTGTCACGCTGTGAGGTTGCCGCCCCACAGCGTCCTTAAATCCAGTATGTTCAGTAAATCCGCAATACGGATTGCCGTCCGTAAGCTCGGTTTCTGTCCATACTCCAACCGCTGGTAGCTGACTTCTGCAATTCCTACGTGGTCGGCTACCTGCTTCTGCGTGAACCCTGCCTTGTGGCGGGCTTCTATAAGTGCCTGATTCCTCATGTCGCTCCTCTCCCTTTGTATTTAACACTACGTAATACGTTGTGTCTGTTTATAATATACGCTACGTAATATGTAGTGTCAAGACTTTTATTTGGAGGTGTTTTTATGTCTACTCTTTCTGCTAGATTGATAGAACTTAGAAAAGAAAAAGGCTTGACACAAAAGAACCTCGCTGATTTTCTTGGCATTGCGCCGGTTTCTTGGCAACGTTTTGAATATGGTTCGTCAAAGCCTAAACTCGAAAACATCATTACCTTGGCTGACTACTTCAACGTCTCCATTGATTACTTAGTCGGTCGCACCGACAATCCTGAAATCAACCGCTGAACCTCTGACAGGCTGTGCCCCCGCTTGGGGGCTTTTTTAGTTCAGCAATGTGTCCATGTTGCACCTCCTTATTTCATATTCTCCGAATTCTTTAGAGCTTTTGTGTTGCCGTTTCTCTTCTTGATGATTGTTTACTATGCAGCATCATATTGGATAAACAATTTTTAACCACAAATATATTGCACAAAACATTCCTCCGATAAATTGTGGCGGTGTCGTTGCGCACGAGCAAATAATCCCGGCATAGAGAACAAGCAATAATTTCACTAACTGAATATCCATCATATATAACCTCTCTTTCACGCCTCGGAAAACAGTTGCAGCTGTTTTTCGAGGATTTTTTTGATTTCATCTTCATTTATCACGCATTCCCCTTTTGCTTCTGGCACATCTCTCCTACCGGGCACATAGACTCACAATAAGCGGTCAACAGCTCCGGCGCATCGTATTCCTTGACCATCACCAGCAGTTCATCACGGTGCGGCTGGCGAAGCCCCCGCTCAATCTGATAAAGCCGTGTGGAGCTGATTCCCACGATTGCCGCTGTACTTGTGCGGGATTCGAAATCAGTATCCTTGGCGGCCGCCCGCATCCGGGCCTGGTAAAAAACATTTTCTGCATCTCCAACAGATCTAGACACGTTTTAACCTCCTATTTCATGCCTAACAGCAACGGAATCGTCTGCCCCTGCTGTGCTATGCTGACCTTGAGCGGGGAGCGCCCATACATCTGCCAGCTTAAACCTCCGATTCGAACTGCCGGGTATGTACCAGGGCTTCAGCCTTCCCTCCCGGACATATTTTGATATCATAGATGAATTGACGCACAGTATCTTTGCCGCCTCGTTGGCCAGAATGAGCCGATCCTGCGGGACCACCAATACCGGTTCCCGCGATTCCTTCACAGCCTCAGCGAAAGCCGTAATCTCCGGCGATTCTTTCAGCAGTGAATCCAACTGGCGGGCGGCTTCCAAAAGCGCATTCAGGTCTTTCAGCTTTATTGCGTTTTCCATAATCTCACCTCCCTTCATGTTTCTGGTGTATCGACACCGGAATAATTTCTCACCTCCGTGCTATAATTGCCATGAAAGGAGGTGATATGAATGACAAAAGTATATGCTTGCCTTGCTGGCAAATGGGCTTGTCTCAACGATGACGATAATTGCGTCATGGGACAGCACCAAGTGCCACCCTCGCAGTGGTGGAAAGAAGATGCCGTAATCTACGCGCCACTGCAAAGAAACAGGAAGGATACTCTTTACGAATTTCCCTATGTAAATATCCATTACAAAGGGAAAGACTACCGAATCAATCCGATGTTTATTCAGATTGTTTCTGAGCCGGTTTAGAATACGGCTCGCCTAAAAGCTCCTGTCGTAAAGAAATGTTTAAGTGTTCCATGTCGGAGCCGTCAAGCATTGTCTTGGCGGCTTTCACACTATACGCATGGTCGATAAGCCCGGCAATTCTAGACCATTCCATGCGGGTCAGTTTCGCTACAACTGGCAGGACAGTATTTATTGCCTGCTCAAAATCGGTGTTAACGGGTGTCTGTGCTTTCATGTGAAACTCCTTTCTTGCAGGGTAATACCTGCCTTTGTCGAATCCCTGTTGTAGGGAGTGATAAATGTGAACGAAAATCAGTTATGCGCTATTTGCAAAAAACTTGGGGAACATATAAGCGGTAGTAATATATCTAGGATGTTGGAGGCTTTCCATCTTTCCAGTGGCCTTGATGCTAACGCCACAAAATGGAAACGCATTTTCAATGCAGTTGTTATACATCAAAACGAAAATCACAACGATACAGCTCTACGGGAAATTATTGAATGGATAATGTGTCCCGCCAACTTCATAGACAATCAACCTGCCTTTTATAACGCCCTTGACGATTTGAACCCGTTACTTAGCTTTGCTGGTCTTGAACTTACGCCAGAGGGTAAAGTCCATCATAGAGGAATTGCCAAAACACTCGATGACGCTAATTTGACCATCAGCAGATTGCAACAGGATTTGAAAAAATTTGACATCCACCCGCAAATCCTTGCTTGTTGCCGCCCGGAAATTGTTAGTCAAAACTTATTCCATCTAGTGTTTGAGGCCAGTAAGTGCATTATGGAAAAGTTGCGGGAAATATCCGGCCTGTCCATAGATGGCAACTCTTTAGTTAATCAGTGTTTTGATGGTAAAAATCCACTGATTATCATGAATAAACTCACTACTCAAGATGACTGCTCAGAGCATAAGGGGCTTCAATCCTTGCTAAATGCAATTGTCTATCTGCACCGCAACCCTAAAGCGCATACCCCAAAATACCTCAGCAACGATACATACCAAGCAACCTTAGAGGCTTTGATTATGATTTCACGGGCAAGGTATGCTCTCGATAACTGTGCGCGGAATAATACTCGTTGACCTTACACACTCCACATGGGTAGTAGGGGCTAGGTCTGCGCCCATATGCTCCTCTAAAATGTGCTCAATCGGCCCCGCATAAGATTCAGCCGCCGTTTCGCTACAAAACAACATACTATCTTGTACATTGCGGGATAAACTGCCTTTTAGGTCTATGGCGTAGTAATTGTTTCGCCCCATCTGCGTTGATACTCTAATCAGGTATACAGATTGGGGTCCTTCTTTTCCCTGCATATGAATCATCCTCCACCATCACACTTTCTCCTCATGCCGCAAGCTCACCATTGAGCAGCTTATCCGCAATCCGCAGGGCATCGTCCAGCAAACCTTTCTTTTCCAGGAATTCCGGCACACTAGGCTTTTTCTTCAGGGCATTCTCCTTCGTGTAGTAGGAAATGGAATTGCCAAGGCTGGTATGAAAAGCTGTATTATATGCTGCCTTGAAGCGATGCCAGCCTTCCCGATAGGTTAGGCCGTTCTTCGCCGCATACGCCTGAATCATGGCCACCAGCTTTTGCCGTTTCGTGCCCTCGGTACATACGCCGTTGAAAGTATCCAACCGTGATGATTGTATCTGCTGTTCTTTCTTGATGTCCGCAATGTCCAGCTCCGTCCGCGCTAGACGGCGCTCCTGCTCCTGCAAAGCCTTGGCGCTCTCGACGAGGATGTCAAGCTGGGTTTTCGGCTTCGCCTGCTCTCTGAGCTGTTTCTCCATCGCATTGAACGCCTCGATGTATTTCAGCTTCCACTCCATCGCCTTCTTGCCGGTAAAGCCCATGACCAAAAGGGAAAGGCCATCGCGGTTCAGATAATACATCTTGTAAGACTTGCCGGTGCCTGCCTTGTAGGTGCTTTCTAGGAACATCGAGGTCAGAGCACAATTTTGTGCTGTGATATCCTCGATCGCCCGCAACACGGTTTTGTGCTCCTTTTCGAATACTTCCGCCACCTTGCGGGAGTCGGTAACTACTTGCTCGTTCTGGATTTCTACCAGCTCATTGATACTGGTGTTTGCAATCGTCATTACTTTCATGTGGGAACCTCACTTTCTTTTTAAGTTAAGTTAATTCGCGAAAAAAATTTGCTTTATCTCGGCATCGGTTAAACCCATATCTTTTCTGAGTTTATCTACCTCAGCAAGAGAAAACTTACCCGCACCAGTCTCCTTGCGACTATAAACTCCTGGAACTATACCTAACATGTCCGCTATATCGGCTTGACGTAGGTTTCTTCTATTCCTCGCCGCTTTCATCTCATAACGATTATATGCCACGTAAGTCACCTCCTTATCATTTCGGTTAAGTTATCTCATGTGCTTATAATATACCGTTTTAGTTAAGTTGTCAACTCTTTTTGTAAATAACTTAACTTTTTTGGTATTCTTTTTAAGTTTAGTTAAACTTATACTTAAAGTAAAGTATAAAAAGGAGGGATTCCAATGATTAGACTTAAGGAACTCCGAAAAACCAAACACCTTACACAAGAAGAGCTCATCAGCCAATTTAATATTAAATATGGTCGTAAATATACCGCTGCCGCTATTTCTCAATTTGAAAACGGCAAGCGCATCCCCGAAACCCAGTCCCTAATGGACTTTGCTGACTTCTTCAACGTCTCCGTGGACTACCTCCTGGGCCGCACCGACGAGCCGGGCGGCTTCCAGAAGGGAGACGGAGGCGGCGAGGGTAAGGAAAAGAGCCCACCCTCTCAGTATCACGAAGAACGCCGGATAGAATCTGACCTTGAGGATATGTTACGATCAGCTGTAGCACACAAAGAAGATAACGATGCCATCATGTTCGCAACGCTATTGAAATCTGTACTTATGCAGGCAGAGAAATTAAGCTTCAAGACATATAAGGCGCACATAACAGAAACAAAACAGGATACGGATACGAATCCAAATATAAATGAATCTGTGATAAATACGTTCACCAAGTCCGGACTCCGTTTGCGGCCATATATTGATGTAGCACTGCCTAGTCCATTACATGATATCGAACGTAAAGATTGCTATCGCGTCCTTACTAATCATAAGGCACACCAGTTTATAACAGACGTTATTGACCAAATTGAAAAGTATTACACTGGCATGGAGCCTTTTGATGATGAGCCCATATATCATAATATTGCAAGCGAGATTATACGTGAGCCCAGCCTTTTTTTATCGGCATTTGTCAACAACGGCGATCCTGGACGAGAGATGTTGATAAAGAAACTTCGTAATAAGTTTAAATAAAAAGTTCAAATCTAGAAAGGATAAAATAATGGATACTATCACCTTTGCTACTAATATTAAACAATATAAGTTTAATTACAATGTAAAACAATTTGATGATGATTTTAAGTGGAATATCAAAGTCACCGCCCCTGAAAAACTAAGTTTAGTTATGATTGTGCGCGATACCAATCCCACTACCACAGGCGGGGGGATAATTTGGTATCTAGAATTGGATACTGATTCGTATAATAAATTATACGAATTATTTATTGAACTTCACCTTACACCAAAAGACTTTGATATATTAAAAAAGATATGGAAATGAACATACGTAATCGAGTCATTGGAGCTTCTAAATTCCTAAATCGATAAAGGCATAGCCCTTAAAATATAAGTCGCCTAATCTTTTATTCAATAATTAAGGAGTGTATTCCCTTGAACAATGCATACAAAAAAATTGAATTTGTTAATTTCAACTGTACTTTCGGCGAAGAATGTTCGCCATTATTAAGCCATTTTTCGGATATATTATACACAGCACTTACACAAGGATATGTTTTTAAAAAGAATTCCAAAACACAATGTCGATTACAAAACGTTCGCATTGAAAACATGAATGATGCTTATGTTTTAGTTGGCAATTTTGTAAAAGATACAATCATAGAGGTAAAATCCCATTCCTACAATGATGATATCATTCCTGCGGACGAAAAGTATCCTTCATCCCCATACTCCATCTTTATTTTATCTTTAAAAAATCATCGCATGGCTTTTTATAGAAATCAGCCTGGAAGTCCATATATTCGCTCTATGAAAACTATCGTCAGTGACTGTGTAAAACGATATTTACGCAAAATAAACAAGGGAAGAAACTATGCTGATAAGCTCCCTGCCGCTAACATAAACATTACCCCTATACCTTCTGCAGCCACGGTGGAAGAAAAATTTGGAGCGATAAAAAAGATAAATCATCTCTCGTTTAAAGTATATCCACTTAACGGCGACCCTGATATATCTGAGGCTTTTAGTATTTTAAGGCAAAGCAATCAAAGATTAGGTAGTAAATCATTGTCGGTTCAAATTCCTTCTCCAAACAACATTTACGAAGTAGAAAGAACCATCAAAAGTTTGGATGGACGTGCTATACCTAAAGTTAAAGCTATTGCTATAGATGGAAGCCCTGTCGAATTTGATGAAAATTCTTTCACTGAATCATTATTCGCATCTATAAATCCTAATGATAACTACAATAACATAACTAAAGATATATACTCAGCTATCAAAGGCAATCAGATTATGACCAAGACAAGTGATAATAATTTAGATATTTACAAAAGAAGCTTAGATGAGATAAAATTGATAGTAAACAGTTATAAAAGCTAAATGGGGACTGATGGACATGAATATAAAAGATTCAATCGATAGGATTCTAGAGGATAGTACATTTTTATCTGTTTTTTCTTCATCTTTCAGTTGTTTCTTGCCATCCAAAAGAAGATTTGTTTTTATCATAACACTTGGAACAATGTTGTTTTCTTTCCTATCATATTCAAAAATAACTGGTGAAAATTTGAATAATATTTTTGATTATTCAAATACTATAATTTTAGCCTTACTAGCTCTATTAGTTACTGGCTATTCTATTTTTCAAGCATTATCATCCACTGAATCTTTGATAACATTTTTTTCTGCTGAGGATAAAAAAAAGAGCGTGTGTCTATTTATAGAATATCAACGGAATTTCTTTTCGTTATCAATAATTTATATCATCTTAATTTGTTTAAATTATATAATTTTATTTATGATAAAGGCATTGAAAGAAAACCCTATTGATTATATATGTTTTCATATATTGTCTACTTCTTATATATCAGAAATTATCGTAAATATTATTACCGATTTTCTTTTATGTACTTACTTTATGGTGGTTTTAAATAGCATAATTGAACTAAAATCATTTATATACGGTCTTTATCAAGCATTTAATATCGCTTCCATTGCAAAAATATTAAATAAAGGCAATGACAAATAAAGGAACATTGCAATAATACAATGCAACCTTACGGTGGCTGCCCCAAAAGGCAGCAAAAAAATGAATCGTTCTTAATCAATAGTAAAAAAACTGGGTTGGCATTTTGCCAACTCAGCTTTTTAATAATGCCCTTTGCACTGGGCAATCTCTATGGTGTTTTCTCTGATTCGGTATGCCACCAGTCTATTTTCATCATCAATCCGGCTGAACCAGCCTTACAGGTTGTGCTTGAGTGGTTCGGGGAACGTGCTCCTCTCCTTCGCCGGCCTCCAGCTCGGCTATGGATTCAGCAAGGTACGCCTGATTCTTTTTGCTATAAAACGGATCGGCTGTTATCGGGAAAGGTATTGATCTGGTTCTTACCATCGCCTTCAGGAACATGGTATATGCCGTGGACAGTGTCAGTCCCATCTCCGCACATAAAGCCTCTGCCTGTTCTTTGAGCAGTGGGTCAACTATCATCATGAGTGTGGCTGCCTTCATGGTAAATCCTCCTTTTTTATATAGATTATATCGCGAGGCACTAACAAGATAAATACAGATAAGCCGCCCCACATAAGGAACGGCTTATTTTTACGTTGCAATATTTAGTTGCTGTTTAATCGCATTCTGTAGCGTATGTGAGAAGTTAATCCCCTGACGTTCAGCCTCGACGTTGAGCCAGTACGGGATGGACAGGGTTTTCTTCACAAACCGCTTGTTTTGCTTTTCTCGGAACGGCGGCATGAAAGCCTCGACGAGATAGAATGTCTCGTTCGGCTCCAGCGCTTCCTCTTTCGCCAGTTTCTTTATGCTGGACGGCTCAGGTATAGGCTCTTTGTCCTGCTCCATGCCATATATATGCAGGGAGACGGCTTCCTTGGCCATGCGGATTGCTTCTTCCTCATCCTTGCCAAAGGTAATGCACCCCGGCAAATCAGGGAACACAACATTCACGCCATCATCTTCATAGGTAAAGATGGCGTGATAGCGGTAAAAATCAGGCATTTTCATGATACTCCCCCACTTTCAATATAATAAGGGGAAGGGCTTAGAAAGTAAGCCCAGACTGTCTCGCGATGCTTCTCAAATCTCGGATACCTAAGTCTTTGACCGGGTGCCGCAGGGTAACTCTGCCTGGCTTTGTCGGGTGCTTGAATTGGTGATGATCACCAACGCAGTTTACCTCATACCAGCCGTCATCCAGAAGCATTTTGAGGACTTCCCTTGAAGAGTAGCTTTTCATTGTCTTCCCCCTATGCCTATATTCTATTACGTATTTTATTACGTGTCAACAATAATTCCTACACATCGGTGCAGGAATCGCATGCCGATGCTGTGGTATAATCATCCTCGAAAAGAATCGAATTTAAGGGGTTGATTATATGGCCATAGTCAGAACACGCAAGCGCGGCCGGACATACAGCTATATTTTTGAAGCTGGGCAGGTCAATGGCAAAAGGAAAACTGTCGAAAAAGGCGGCTTCAGGACAAAGGAAGATGCGTATAATGCCGGCGTAGAGGCCTATACGGATTTCAAGCATGGTAATATCGGCATTGTCAGCGACCATATAACCCTGAAGGTGTATATGGATAACTGGCTGCAGGGTGTGGCAGCCGTTAATGTTCGGGAGTCATCCCTGTCCCAGTACCAAAAGATGACAAAGTACCATGTCACTCCGCTTATTGGAGATATTGACATACAGGACCTGACACCAGCCATTTTGGACAGGTGGATGCGGCAATTGACACGCAAAGGCCTAGCTCAGAAATCACTGAAGCTTATCCTGGCTATCCTGCGGCAGGCGCTTAATTACGCCGTATACCCCAGCAATCTGATCCAATCCAATCCTGCGCTGTATATTAAAGTACCACGCACGGCACCGCGTGACCTGGTCAAACGCAAGATAATAACCCCCCAGGAATTTGCCGTGCTTATGGAGGCCTTCCCGGATGGCCATGTCATGCACATCCCTACCCTGCTGCTTTACAATACCGGGATGCGTATTGCCGAAGTGGCCGGCCTTAGATGGCAGGATATTGACCTGAAGAAGATGACCATATCCGTGAACAAGCAGATCCGCTATATTGCCAAGGATAAGAAGTATTGCATCACCCCGCCTAAGACACGCAGCAGTAAACGTACTTTCACCATAACATCGGAGCTGGTCAGGGAACTGACTGCCTGGAAAGCAGATCAGGCAACGCAAGAGCTGGTTCATGGTAAGCATTATGTATATGTCTATGAGGAGCCAGATGGCACGATACGCAATATGTCAAAAGGGCTTCCTTCCGGGTCTCTTACCAGAGTCGATTTAGTCTGCACAAAATCCAACGGTCATTCCTACTCCGTAGACTGTATGAGAAAACAACTGAACGCCAAAGGATACAACTCGCATTCCTTCAGGCATACCCACGCCACGCTCCTGGTCGAAGCTGGGGCATCCATAAAAGGAGTTGCCAATCGCCTTGGTCAGTCTACCACACAACTCACGGAGCAGGTATACACCCATGCTACCAAGAAAATGGACCGAGATACGGCTTCGCTCTTCCATGAAATCATGCAGACAAAATAGCTATGCAGACAAATTGCAGACAAAAACGCCTATAACCCCTGTAAAATCAAGGATTATAGGCGTTTTCTCACTAGTTTATACTTATCGAAAGTTATGCGCTTAGAACGACTTAGAGCATCTACGAACGTCTACGAAACCGCGTGATAACTGGCGTGGTAAAAGGAATTATGGTACTTAGGGCGACTTAGAGAAACTTAGGAGAACTTGCAGTGAAATAACGTTAGAGCGGAAATTTTCTGTTATTTATGTAGATAAAGCGCTAAAGAATTTTTTAAAAAACGAAGCTCTCATTGCCGGTATAAACGTATTATATTAGGTATCGTATATATTTATATACGATACCAAGGAAAAACGCTTATGCTGGTTATGAGAGCCTTTTTGTTTCATTTCAGGTAAAGCAAGAGGTTATTACAAATCTTCGTGTACCTCAGTGAAATATATTACTGTAACCGTATCTTCCATCAAAATACGACGATTATATATTTTTTCAAAGTCAGCAACCAATTCTTCTTTAGAGTTTATTTCTGGGTTTTGATGACCTAAGTCATTAGAGGTCAGGGTGCCCATAGTTTTTACCCGAACTTTATCTAAATAAGCTGAATAAAGCTTGTGCTTAGGCTCACCTTTTTTGCCAACAGTAATCCATACTACCGATCCCTGTGGATAAAGCTGACTTACATCACCTAATCTCACGGTACAATTTTTAGTACGTTCCATAAGCATCTTTTTATGTTTTGATGCCTGAAAATTTAATGCCATCATGATAAAGCATCTCCATTCTGTTTGTCAATTTGTGAAAAATATTGTATTATATGTATACATTCGCTGGAAACTATAAAAAGTCCTGCTACAATATGGAGGTATTACTATGAAAAATTTTAAAATTTTATCCTTTTTTTTCGCTTTCACCCTACTTTTTCTCGCAAATTCAGCTAGTGCTGCTAGCAATAACCAAAATCATACCGTGTTAGCAGTTGATGGTCAGGGAAGCAGCCAAGCCAAACCGGATCAAGTTACAATCACCATTGGCGTTACGAATACTAACACCGATGCTAACAAAGCGCAACAAACCAATGCTAATACTTCAGCTAATGTCAACCAAGCCATAAAATTACTTGGTATCGAAGCCAAAGACATTCAGACGGATAACTATTCTTTTAGACCTATCTACCATAGCGATGAAAAACATGTTAGAGAAATCAGCGGTTATACTGTAAACAACAGTATCGTAGCTGTAATCCACGATATTAATAAAACTGGCAAAGTCATCGACACCGCTTTAAACGCTGGTGCTAACGAGATAACTTCAATTGATTTTTCTGTTAGCAATACCAAGCTAATCCGCAAGGCTGCTCTGCAAAAAGCAGTTGCTGATGCTCGCGATAAAGCTGATATTATTGCAGCTAGCTTTGGCAAAAGAATAATCGGTATTCAAAGCATTTCCGAAAGCACCGGTGATATTGAAGCTCGCCCATTTAATCGAGCCATGCTGCTAGCTAGCAAAGCCAGTGATACCCCAATTGAACCTGGCAATCTTTCGCTTATGGCAAACGTTCATGTCGAGTTTATATTGTCTGACTAATTTTATTTAGAGGAGATTTAATTTTCATGCGTGAAACCAATAGTCTAACTGAAAAAAAAACCAAGCCCAGACTGGCTGCTATTGAATATATTCGTGGTATTTCCATGATGGGTGTTATTGGAATTCATGTTGGCTCACAATATTTGGAAAATACCGCTGCTAATATTGATTTAGTTGCTCTTTTTGAAGTTGCAACAAGATTCAGCGTCCCTATTTTCTTTTTCATATCAGCCTTCGGTCTGTTTTATAACCTCGACTTAAAAGAACCTTTTGATTTTCGCTATTTTCTCAAACGACGTTTTAAAACTGTGCTGATTCCCTATTTGGTATGGTCCTTTTTTTACCTTATCCACGATGGACTTCTCTATGGTGTTGGTTTCCCTGATCCATTACATCTCCTTAGTATCCTTTTTTTTGGCAATGCCAAATATCAATTATATTTTTTAGTTATATTGCTTTGGTTCTATCTATTAATGCCACTTTGGATTATTATTGTCAAAAAAATGTCAAAAATGAGCTTAGCTTGGCTGCTATTAGCTCAGCTTGCCTTTGATTATTGGTCCAGTTTCAGCACATCATTTAATATATTTGTCTATGGTCTGCCTGACACTTCCTGGTTAAAACCATTTTTGCTATACCGCTTAAACTATTGGGTTATGCATTATGTATTCATCTTTATCCTAGGTGGTTATCTTGCTGTCCATATTGATAAATTTATGCAATTTATGAAAAGCAACCGTAATTTTATAGTCGTATTTTTCTATATATCGCTGTTTTCTCTTTTAGCTTATTATTACGCGCTTATTTACCGCACGGGTTATACTGCTATGGAAGCTATCAATACCGCTCATCAGCTATCACCAGCCGGAATATTCTATACCTTAATGGCTAGTATTTTTTTCTTTACTATATTTACTTACCAAAAATATCCTGCCATATTCAATCCACTATTGCATATTCTAGGTAAACATTCCTATTTTGCTTATTTAGCCCATCCTATAGCCATAACCTATTTAGCTTTATTGTTGAAACATTACGGTTATATCATGACCGCACCTATAGCCATTTTTTTCTACTTTGCTACTTTACTAATAGCTATGCTAATGGCAATTGCCTGCCGTAAAATAGGCAGTTGTTATCCATTATTAAATGAATTAACCATTGGCGTTTATCCTAAACGAAAATAAAAAGAAATTCCGTTCCTGAAAATCGAGGAACGGAATTTTTTTATTTAAAAAATACAGATTTACCGATAAATTCACGTAAAATTGAATTATTTGGAATGTCGTCCTCATCATCAATAGCATCGACATATTGCAGCATCCCTAATATCTGACTAGCCAAAACATGCTCTGGCACTGCCGGAGACACCGCCTTTAAAAGCGGTTCAGCGTGCTTTTTGAGTACGCCCAACTCATAAATCAATGCTGAATTAAACATCACATCAGCATCTTCCTGATAAGGAAATATATTTTTTTCTTCACCAGCTCTGACATCAGCCCACTGTTTTAAGGTTTTTATCGCATGAGCTCCTCTAAACTGACTGTCACGCACTAAACGGCGTACTAATCGTGCATACGTTGTTGGAATACGATTGTGTGCATCGACATTTAGCTGCATCAAAGCGCTAATATATATCTTATATTTACTTTCTCGAGGAATTTTTTCACTTAATTTTTCATTTAAACCGTGAATACCTTCAACTATTATCGGCTGATTTGAAGCAATCGTTAATGGTGTTTCCTGCCATTCTCTTAAACCGGTAATAAAATTATATTTTGGCAAAATAACTTCACGACCAGCCATAAGATCTAGCATATTCTGATTAAATAATTTAGTATCTAATGCCCCTAGACTTTCGTAATCATATTCACCCTTCGGCGTAAGCGGTGTATCCTTGCGATTACAAAAATAATCATCTAAAGAAATCGATATTGGATTTAATCCATTAACCATCATTTGCACCCGCAATCGTTGCGCAAATGACGTCTTGCCCGAAGACGATGGTCCAGCTATAAGTACCATGCGTAATTTATCCTGAAAACTAGCTACATGATCAGCAATCTGTGCAATATTTTTCTCTTGCAAAGCCTCCGATATGCGAATAATATCCCCAATATGTCCGTTGCGGTTAGCACGATTTAAATCGGGAATATATTGACAATGCAGTATTTCCGCCCAATTTTTAGCTTCACTCAAAATGTGATTTAATTTAGGTTGTTCTAATTTTTGTCTTACTTTGCCTAAAGTATCTATGTCAGGCGTTCTTAAAAGCATCCCAGGATTTTCATAATCAAGGGCAAACAGACCTAAATCACCAGTTTCTCCCATCATAGCACCATATAAATAATCAAAATAGGCCCCACAATGATAAATGCTGACAAGAGGACGCTTTAAACCGTCTATTAGGTTAGCTTTTTCAATCTGTTTAACTGTTTTAAATAGCTGAACTGCTTCATCACGACTATAGACCTTTTTAACAATAGGGCGATTTTCAGCTACAATTTTATGCATACGATCAGCTATTTTTTTTACCTTAGCAGCATCTAATTCTGTACCAGCTTGATTTAATTCACAAAATAAGCCTTTGTTAACTGTAAATTTAGCTGCTACCTCAGCTTCAGGATATAATTCATTTACCGCTGTAAATAACAAAAACAGTACCGAACGACGATAAACTTGCCAGCCATAAGTTGAATCTAAGGTTACAAATTCAATATTTCTAGCATCATTAACCTCATTTTGCAAATCAGTTAATGTATTATCTAATTTAGCTGCCACAATTTTATCGGTATATTCTGACTGTTTCTGTTCAGCCATTTCCTTTATGGTGAGCCCTGGTATAATTTTCATATTTAGCACCCCCATTAATATAAAATACTTGCGTATCACAACTACATTGTAACACGCAAGCATAACTATTGCTATTAAATTATTGAAAAACCATCGTAACTATCTTATACGCAGCTGCTCCCATCAAAGCCGTACAAGGAATAGTCAGTACCCATGCCATAACCATTTGCTGAGCAACACCCCAGCGTACAGCATTTACTCTTTTAGCGGTACCAACACCCATAATTGACCCCGAGACTACATGCGTTGTACTTACTGGCAAATGCAACAATGTCGCCGTAAATATAACTGTTGATGAATTTAAATCAGCAGCAAAACCAGAAATAGGCTCTAATTTAAATATCTTGCCACCAATAGTTTTAATAATTCGCCAGCCACCAATAGCCGTACCACAAGCCATAGCTGTTGCTGCTAAAACCTTGACATAGGTCGGCACTTCAAAAACGTCAATATAACCACCAGAAAGAAGTGCCAAGGTAATAATACCCATTGACTTTTGGGCATCATTAGACCCGTGGGAAAAAGCCATCATGGCTGCGGATAAAATCTGCATCTTTTTGAATTTATGATTGATTGATGACGGACTGAAATTACCAAAAATACGAAATAACAGTGTCATTACTACAAAACCGGTACAAATAGCCAAAATTGGTGATCCGATAAGCGACAATACGATCTTGCCAATACCATAAAAATTAAGACCATCGCCACCGACTGAAACTAAAACTGCACCAATAATACCGCCGACTAAGGCATGTGACGAACTAGACGGTACTGCAAACCACCAAGTAGCAAGGTTCCAGATAACTGAACCAATAAGAGCAGCTATTATTACCCGTTCATCAACCATCTGGGCTGAACTTACAATATCCGCACCAATAGTCTTAGCAACACCGGTACTATACATAGCACCTAAAAAGTTTAAACCAGCAGCCATCATAATGGCATGACTAGGATGAATCGCTCTAGTCGAAACTGAGGTAGCAATTGCATTAGCCGTATCATGAAAGCCATTTATAAAATCAAATATCAACGCTAACACGATTACGGTAAATATCATCATCTGTAACTCAGGCATACTTCATTACCACTCCCCGAATCATATCTGATAATTTTTCGCAGTGATCTAAGGTATCCTCCAAGTTTTCTAAAATATCTTTCCACTTGATAAGCTCTATCGGATCTTTTTCCTTATCAAAAAGATATGCTACTTCATGCCGATAAACTCTATCACCTTCACTTTCAAGCTTGGCAATATGATAGGTTTCCTCCAAAATAAGCTTTTGGTTCTTGCGAATGTCTTTTAACAATGAAAAAGCCTTTATTACCGCCTCAGTGGCTTCAATAATAAGTTTGGTCATCGTAACCGCACCACTCATAGCTTTTCCCGTACGATACATCACAATGCGTTGCAGCGTTCCCTGCAATAGGTCAACACCATCATCAAGCCCATTAGCGAGCGCGTAGATATCTTCGCGGTCAATTGGCGTAATAAACGTTAAATTCAGCTTATCAATAATCTTGTCATTAATTTTATCAGCTTCATGCTCAAGATCAATGATATCCTTCACCTTATCGGCAGCTTTGCTGTAATCTAGCATAACCTCGTCCATCATCAGCGACCCTTGATAAAAATATCTGGCACTGTCGACAAACAAGTCAAAAAACTCGCTGTCTTTTTTCTTGAATTTAAACATACTTTCTGCGTCCTCCCCGAACGAAAATATCGTATAATATACTATTTAACTATATCATTATTTTTATTTCCATTCAACAAAAAATCATAAAAACCACGTTTGCTTTTGGCAAAAGTGGTTTTAAATACATCATAAAGAACGCCCTGCATTTTGAATAGATAACAAATTCTCATTATTTCTATGCTAAGAATGCAATCAGCTAACTTTATTCGTCATGAATATATAACTATACCTAGCTTAATAAGATACAAATCTTTCTAAGACGGTTCGCAGCGCCGGAACAATGACGTTTTTACGATCCGAGCTGCCTTTTATTCGGATGTTTTTGCCATCAGCCGATCCAAAGGCCTTTACCGCCATTTCTTGCGCCAGGTTGCCCGCATACAGGAGTTCAGCTTCGCCAGTCTGACGATTATTGAGTATCAGGTAGTACATATCACTAGTGCGCGTAGCTGGCAGATTTTTCATATAGACTGTCATGCGTTCATGAATTTCATTGTATTCTTCTTTATTCAAGCAATCGACCTTAGCTATAGCTACCATCCAGTCTTTTATCGGATAATATTTTAAATCAGCATTATAAATCTGTTCATCTGACATATTTTTATGCGTATAGGTTGCCTCGTTAAGCTTAGTTTTAAAGGCAGCTAAATCATTTATGCCAGCCTTGCCTCTCAAGTCATTATATGCTGCCCGATCGAGTGCGGTTACATCTGGATGCGTCAAATCTTCTGTTTCCATCAAAATTCCCGAAAACAGTACCCCTGCTATAGCTGGTGGAATAGCTACATTATTTTCATTAAAAGCTAGATACACCATAGATGAAGTAGCTGCTACCGGCAAAGTCCGATAATATACGGGTGATTCAGTCTGTACATTGCCAACATTATGATGATCTAATACTTCTACTATCCGCGCTTTTTTCAGATTGTTTATCCCTTGCGAATAATCATTATGATCTACCAATATCACTTGCTGATCTTTAGCATCTGTCATAACTACAGGTTCAGGTATTTTGAAATATTTTAGCACAAATGACATATCCCGCGTTAAAGGTTCAGGAACTCTCGGTTCACTTGGCATGCCCAAAGCTGTTTTTAAATAGGCATAGCCGATAGACGAAGCTACGCTATCCATATCCGGCGAATCATGACCGATGACACAGGTAGTTTTGTTCTGATAATCTATTCCCTGGTAGAGTTCTTTATAATCAAAAGCTGCGGCCTCAGTCATTACAGGTGCAGCCAGGAACGGAACAAATAATGCTGCTGCTATAGTCGAACGGAGCCATTTATTTTTCATAATAAAACCTCACTTGCAAATATTTTTCATCTAAATACAGTCCATAATACCAGCAAAACTGCCAACAAACATTTGCCACCCGATACGATCTGCGTTACTGCCCGCCAAGCAGGCGACAAATCAACATTATCTGCCAATCTAGCCAATATTTCTTCATCGTCAGCATTAGCTATATGATGAAGTTCCTGAAAATCACGCACCGCATCAATAAACATAGCTACAATTACTACATAAAATATCACTAATTGCCAAAGTTTCATATTGACATACTGATAGGTTAATAAAATACCAAAACCATCAAACAAAAGCAGAGCTATGGACATAATAGCAAAAAGGCGACCGATTTGCTTGCCAGAGAAAAATTTACCTATAGCAGATATTTCATCACGTAAATCCTGCTGTTCCTTTTTCCAATCATTACCAGCCAAGGCAACATTTTTAAAACTGCCACCACTTAGCAAAAGCCAGCAGATTGCATAACATTGAATTCCTAACATCAATCTTCCTCGTATTCTAAATCATTTTCTTCGCACCAATCACGTGCTGCTGCCATAAAATATTCTTGCTGATAGTTCTCCCAAGCTGATTTCAACAACAGATGCCTTACCTGCTGCTGAAATTTTATTGCTGCACCGATACTATTCAGGGCAGCTAACAAACGATCCTTAATATCAGCCCGCGCTTGCTTTTCGATAAAGCCAAGCATGATTGCATGAGCTTCGTTATCAATAACATTAGGCAATGGTATATAGTGCTGCCAGTCATCTTCAATATCAAAGATATGATCCAACGTATCAGCTTCAGCCATATCGTCTTGCATAATTATGACCTTGCCTAATTTTATATCAACATACCCTTGGTGCACATCTGATTTAGCCATAGCCTTAGCTAAATCACGCAATTTAATTTTCATCGCAATGCCTCCCCATTTCTTAATATATATTCTACCTTGTTTGCAATAAAAAAATCAAGCCTGCACCATTGGTACCAGCTTGATTTATGCTTTTAATTGGGGTCTATTTTATTTTTAGCAGCATTTTCCAAAATGCTGTCACGCCGAGCTTTAGAGGCAGTAAAATAATCATATACAGCTTGCCGATCCTGATTTTCGCAAGCTGTTATCACTTCACCAATAATACTCTGCAACATTTTTAAATTATTGACAATAGCCGTAGAATTGGTCATGCATATATCCGCCCACATATCAGCATTAGACGAGGCTATCCGCGTAGTATCTTTAAAGCCACCACCAATTAGCTTGATACACGATTCTAAGTCATCGCCACTGCGATTTAAAAGCGTGACCAAAGCAGCCGCCGTGACATGTGGTACATGGCTTATCACTGACGCACAACGATCATGCTTTGCGATATCTAATGTCGTAAAATTAGCCTCAGTATATTTTAAAACTGACATCAATTTTTCATGGGCTTCTTTAGGTGCACCGGTATCTTCAACAATAACATAGGCCTTACCCACAAATAAATCTTTTTTAGCCGCTGTTACGCCGCTTTTTTCCCGACCAGTCATCGGATGACCAGCTATATAATACACGTCAGCAGGCAGAATTTTTTGTAGATGCTGCCAAATATATTGCTTAGTGCTGCCAGCATCAGTTAAAATAGCACCTTTTTTTAAATAAGGCAAAATCTTTTCTACCATTGGCACTATCTGCAACACTGGTGGACTTAAAAAGACAATGTCGGCATCTTTAACGACTTTTTCTATATCTGCCGTAGCATAATCAACTGCACCTAATTTCATCGCCATATCCATCGACTTTTGACTGCGACAAAGACCAGTAATACAGATATTATCCCCCATTTTATCCTTTAAGCATAAGCCTAACGAACCACCAATTAGTCCGACACCTATAATCGCTAAATTTATTTTTTTATCACTCATATTTCTCTATCCATCACCCTGGCAATTTTGCCAAGTTCATTCATTACGCTGTTAAAGTTTTTCGGGGTAAGACTTTGATCGCCATCTGATAGAGCGACCTCCGGATGCGGATGCACCTCAATAATCAGGCCGTCACAACCAGCTGCTACCGCCGCTCTTGCCATCGGACGAACCATTTCCCAACGACCAGTACCATGACTTGGGTCAACTATTATCGGTAAATGCGAGAGCTCCTTTACGGCTGCGACCGCACTTAAATCCAGCGTATTGCGAGTAAAGGTTTCATAGGTTCTTATACCGCGCTCACACAAAATAACATTTTCATTACCGCCAGCCATGATGTACTCAGCAGCATTGAGCCACTCACTAATAGTTGCCGATAGGCCTCGTTTTAACATCACTGGTTTTACGGCTTTTCCCAATGCTTTTAACAATTGGAAATTCTGCATATTGCGCGCCCCTACCTGATAGAGATCCGCATATTCACCTACCAGTTCAATATCGTCTTTGTCAACGATTTCTGTTACAACCTTTAAGCCCTCTTCATCAGCTACTTGTCGAAGCATCTTAAGCCCATCTTCAGCCAGCCCCTGAAAATCATACGGACTGGTCCTAGGTTTAAAGGCACCGCCACGCAAAAATTCAGCTCCACCAGCTTTTACCGCCCTAGCTGCTTCCCGCAGCTGATCAATACTTTCAACGGAGCAAGGTCCCGCCATAACAGCTATCTTTTTACCGCCGATTTTGACGCCAGCTACATCAACAACCGTATTTTCGGGATGAAAATGCCGGCTTACCAGTTTGTATTTCTCCGTTATACGCACTGTTTTTTCGACACCTTCCATCATATTCATTTCCAAATTAGCTATCTTGCTCTTATCACCAATAACACCGACAATGGTTACTTCTTCACCCTTTGACAAATGTGTTTTTAATCCAGCAGCCTCAATCCGTGCTATAACTTTGTCTATATTTTCTTTAGTCGCTTTTGGTTTCATTACAACAATCATAAAATACCTCCGGATGCTAATAGCAAAATATTATTATTTATTATTTGTCAGCTTCTTTTTCCATCGCAATTTCATCACAATTAGGGAATTTAGGGCAATCTATACATTCTTTCCAAATTTTATGTGGCAATTGTTCTTTAGTAATATTTTTAAAACCTAACGTTTGGAAAAAACCTGGCTTATATGTTAGCGTGAAATATTTTTCAACGCCCAATTTATTACCTTCTTCAATCAGCAATTTTACAATTTTGGCTCCAATACCATGACGCGTCATATCCGGTGCCACTGCCATCGTTCTTATCTCAGCCAATCTATCCCAAATCATGTGCAGACCACCGACGCCTACTACCCGATCGTTATCATCTACGGCAACTACCATATCCCGCAACGTCTCATAAAGCTTATTACGCGATCTAGCAAGCATTACACCATCATCGGCATAATTCATAACCAACGAATATATTGCTTCAACATCTTTAAATGTTGCTTTACGAAAAATCATAACCTCAACTCATTTCATCCACATAATAATAACAATCAGAACGCTATTGAGCACTCGGACAAAGCCTTAGCAAAGGACATTTATCACATAACGGTTTGCGCGCTTTGCAAATATTGCGTCCATGCCATATAAGCCAATGGTGCGCCGCTGACCAGTTAGCTTGAGGAATCACTTTTTTTAGCTCAGTTTCTACAGCAAGTGGCGTAGCACCCTCCGCTAGCTTTAGTCTGTTAGCCACCCGAAAAACATGCGTATCAACCGCAATTGCTGGATGATTAAAGCCTACACTTTCCACCACATTAGCTGTTTTCCGCCCTACACCAGGCAGTTTTTGCAACTCAGCGAAATCATCCGGTACAGTTCCCTGATATTTCTCACAAAGCAGCTGACAGGTAGCTAAGATGTTTTTTGCTTTATTGCGAAAAAGCCCGCAATCATGAATTTCAGCTTCTAAATTTCCTAATCCCAAAGCCACTATTTTTTCAGGAGTATTCGCTTTTTTAAACAGCCTTTCCGTTACTACATTTACCCTTTTATCCGTGCATTGTGCTGACAATATCACTGCAATCAAAAGCTCAAACGGATTATTAAATTTAAGTGCCGGTTTGGCATCTTTATAAACTTCACTTAGAATAGCTAGCTGCTCATCCCTGATTTTCTTAGTTATGCGCATAATTTCCCTATACACCTTTATTTTACAGGTTCTACATGGCAGGAAAACCCGCCACCTCCAAAAGGTGACAGGTTTTTTAACGCCATCGTTTATTTACAGATATATTTATACCCTTTTTTTATCAATTCGTCAAGCTGCGAATAGGTGCCGGAATACGGCCGCCACGAGCGATAAACGCTTCGGAGCTGTACTGATTACGGACAGGAACTATTGGACAATATCCCAAAAGTCCGCCAAACTCAACCGTATCACCAACCTTTTTGCCCGGAACCGGAATAACTCTTACGGCTGTCGTCTTGTTATTTATCATACCAATAGCAGCTTCATCAGCTATAATTCCTGAAATAGTAGCAGCTGTCGTATCACCTTCAATAGCTATCATATCAAGACCTACTGAGCAAACACAGGTCATGGCCTCAAGCTTTTCGATGGAAAGACTGCCTTTTGCTACCGCATTAATCATACCCTCATCTTCACTTACGGGGATAAATGCACCGGAAAGACCGCCAACATGCGACGATGCCATAAGTCCGCCCTTTTTAACGGCGTCATTTAAAAGTGCCAAAGCTGCTGTTGTGCCAGGAGCACCGCAGCTTTCGATGCCCATTTCTTCAATAATACGGGCAACACTATCGCCAACAGCTGGTGTTGGTGCTAATGAAAGGTCAATAATGCCAAAAGGCACGCCTAAACGCTTAGACGCCTCTCTAGCGACCAGCTGACCAACACGAGTAATCTTGAAGGCCGTTTTCTTTATCGTTTCAGCAACCTGCGTAAAATCAGCACCCTTTAATTCTTCCAAAGCATGTTTTACTACGCCTGGACCGCTTACACCGACGCTTACCACCTTGTCAGCCTCACTAACGCCATGAAAAGCACCTGCCATAAATGGATTATCACCAGGCGCATTGCAAAATACAACCAGCTTAGCACACCCCAATGCTTCCTGATCGCGCGTAAGCTCTGCCGTTCTTTTTATGACTTCGCCCATCTCTCGAACACAATCCATATTGATACCAGTCTTAGTTGAGCCTAAATTTACTGACGAGCATACCAGATCCGTTGAAGCTAATGCCTGTGGTATCGAATTTATAAGCACCCGATCACCATTAGTAAAACCTTTTTCAACTAAAGCCGAAAAACCGCCAATAAAGTTAACACCAACTGCCTTAGCAGCTCTATCCATAGCTTCAGCTACTGGCACATAAGAATCAGTTTTGCAGGCGTCAGCAGCTATAGCTATCGGCGTAACCGATATACGCTTATGAATAATTGGTATACCATATTCGGCTTCGATATCTTCACCAGTTTTTACCAAAAACTCCGCTGATTTGGTTATTTTATCATAAACATTTTGACAAAACTGGTTGATATTTGGATGGGCGCAGTCACGAAGCGAAATCCCCATAGTTATAGTACGGACATCAAGCTTATTTTCCGTAATCATCGCATTGGTTTCTAAAATATCATCTACTGTTATCAAAGAATCTTCCTCCTGAATCTTTCAGTTTTCCTATTTGATTTAGATATTATGCATTACATTGAAAATATCTTCATGCTGCGCCTTGATATCAACATTAATCTCCTGACCGCTTTCTTTCAGCTTTTTCTGCAAATCAGCCAGCTTAATTTTGCTGCTGCTAATCTCAGCAATCAAAATCATATTGAAATAACCATCCAATATATTCTGATTGATGGAAAGAATATTAACATTGTTCTCAGCCAAAATTTGACTGACCATCGCAATGATACCGACACGATCCTTACCGACAACTGTCACTACAAGCTTCATTTACACATTTCTCCTTTAAATACGAATAATGTCTGCTCATTGTGTAAACATAGAACAATGCGTTAACACAAAGTAGCTTTATTTATTATAACAAGGCACTAACTAAAAACCAATAGCATTGACTCAAAATAAACGAAAAAATATTATAAAATTTATATTATGCTAAAATTCTATACCAATAATAACACGAATGAAATAATAGTCGCTATCTATTATTCTAATTAGTTATAGTATGAGAAAACAATCACATTTGTGATTGACAATAAAAAAATTAGTACCTATACTAATCTTGTGATGTTAATTATCTCTATTGCCAATATGCCTAGTAAATACAATGGCATACGGTATTTTTATAATTAATTTTTAACAAAAATAAGCTCTGGATTATATAAGTTATGCTTATGTATCCATAAACAGAGGAGAGTGTTTATTATGAATACGAAACCAGTACAAATCATGGAAACCGTGCTTCGCGATGGTCACCAGTCACTTTGCGCAACTCGTATGCGCATTAATGATATGTTACCACAGCTTGAAGCACTCGATGCCGTCGGCTACAAAGCTCTCGAGGCTTGGGGCGGTGCGACTTTTGATACTTGTCTGCGTTTTTTGGACGAAGACCCTTGGCAGCGGCTCGATACACTGAAAGAGCATCTTAACACTCCTATTCAGATGCTCTTGCGTGGTCAGAATCTTTTAGGTTATAACCATTATTCCAACGATGTTGTGGAAAAATTTGTCCAAAAAGCCTCTGCTCATGGTGTTGGTGTATTTCGTATTTTTGATGCCTTAAATGATGTTCGCAATTTAAAAGTTGCTATAAACGCTGCTCTTAACTGTCCCGAAAAACCAGAAGTACAGGGCTGTCTGGTATATACTGTAAGTCCGGTGCATACTAATGAAACCTTCGTTGAACTCGCTAAAGAATTACAGGCAATGGGCTGTCATTCTATTTGTATTAAAGATATGTCAGGCCTTTTAAAGCCCTATGTAGCTGAAGACCTCGTTAAGAAGCTAAAAGCTGCACTTGATATTCCAGTTGAGCTTCATACTCACTGCACCTCAGGTTTTGGTCATGCTACCTATTTAAAAGCTATCGAAGCTGGGGTTGATGTTATTGATACCGCTTTGGCACCATTTTCCTCTGATACTTCCCAGCCTTGCACTGAAACCATGATTCGCGCTTTGGAAGGCACGCCCTATGATACTGGTATTGACGTTCAAAAACTAACGCCGATTTCCAAACATTTCCTCGCCGTAAAAAAACGCATAATTAATGAATTTAATCTTAAAGGTTACTTTGACATCAATCCTAATGTACTGGACTTCCAAATTCCTGGCGGTATGCTCTCTAACCTTGCCAATCAGCTAAAAGAAGCTGGCATGGAAGACAAATATCAAGACCTCTTGGATGAAATGCCACGCGTCCGTAAAGACCTTGGTTATCCGCCACTGGTTACGCCGTCCTCGCAGATTGTAGGTACTATGGCTACCTTCAACGTCATGAGTGGTGAACGTTATAAGATGGTACCAAGAGAATTTAAAGACCTGGCTAGAGGCAAATTTGGCCGCACGCCGGTAGCTATTGACCGTGACTTCCTCACCAAGACCTTAGGCATCGCTCCAGAGGACATTATTGATGATTGCTCGTTAGAAGACGCTAAAGCTAAAACCTTTGCTGAATTTGAAGCTGAACTCAAAGAGAAAGGCTTCTTGAACCCGTCTGAGGAAGATGTTCTCTCCTACGCCCTTTTCCCACAGGTAGCTGAAGAATTCTTCCAAAAACATTATCAGCCAATCACCGCTTACAAAAAAGCTTAATCACATAACCTCTTTCATAAGAAAGCTCGTACTTAAATTAATTAGTACGAGCTTTCTTACTAACTAAAATAAAATAAATCGACAAAGCTTTCATGTTTCAGCATATAACATCATGTACAATGAATAAAGAAAAAAGCGCAGCAGCATGATAGCTGCTACGCTTAGTCTAACTTGCGGTCACATCAAAATTAATGCCTGACGCTTTTTTATGCCATAATATCAATGCTTTGACCTAAATTAGGATCAAGGCTTTCCGCCATTTCATCTAAAAGCTCAGTCGTGCCACTCTCGGCTGTATCCATAGCCATTTTCAAAACCGCTACGCCCATATCCTGCGCCGCCTGGCTCTGATGCATCCCTACTGATAAAGCTGCAATACTCATATCCATCTTCGCCACCCCCTACCATTATAGTATCAGCATTGTTGTTACACTTTATTTTAAAGGTAATCATACCCACTGTCAAACTGATTTATCATGGTGTTTTGGGACATAAAATAACAAAAAATACAAGCCGATATCATAAGACATCGGCTTGCAATTTATAAAAGGATTATACTATGGTCAAATTTTATCAAATCATGTTCTTGCTATAGCTGTCATAAAGAGCTTTAAGCTCTTCAACTTTATCATACATCTCAACCTGCAAACCAGATGCAGTTGCATAATCGCCTTCATTGAGTGCATTGATAAGGAGCGTAAACAGTGATTTTTCATCAATACTATCTTTAGCAAGGTACGTACGAATACCATTAATCTTATTCCAATTGTAGGAATCCTGATCCGTTACGAAATCAGCTTTAATTTCTTTAGCTTTCCGTACGATATCACGGTTTTCCGGAATGATACGCGAAATAAGCTCTGTCTTCCAGCGGAGGAGTGCGCCATCACGGAAAGCGTTGATAATCTTATCATTCAAAGCACCGCCAGCGGTAACAACAGCTTTCTTCTCTGGATAGTTCTCAAAGTTCTGCATGTTCTCCCAAACCGTAGCGGGCGGAGCACCAAACAGACGATCGCGTTCTTCATCTGTATAATCTTCAAATACATCATCTTCACTGCGATAAGCCCGCTCTTTTTCCAAATAGAATCCAGTCTCACCAGCATCTTTCGAAATCTCGTTCAAAAGCTCATCCGTCGTATGCGTAACAGCAGCTTTTATACCATCAAAGCAAGCTGAATAAATTGCAGCCAATACTAAGTAAGTATTAGTATACGGGTTGCAAGCACGGAGCTCAAAACGCGTAGCATACGGGTTGGTAAGGTCACGGATAAGACCTGCGAGAATAGTACGGTTACGGGATGGCTGAGCTGGATCCGTACCGAAGGAAGTAACAACGCAAATCGGAGCTTCAAAACCTGGTTTCAGACGATTGAGTGAATCATTCGTAGCTGATACAAATGGGTTGATAGCTTCATAGTTTTTAAGCATACCCATGATAGCACCATAACCAACGGAGCTCATGAAATCTTTCTTCTGATCATCAGCCGTAAAGAGGTTGTGTAATTTACCATCCTTAGTAACAGCAGCCATGCCGATATGAGTGTGTTCGCCGTTACCTGCCAAACCAATCATTGGTTTAGCCTTAAAGCTTACCTCAAGACCCATAGCCCGGAATACTTCTTTAACTACCGTACGAACGAAAATTTCGTTATCAGCTGCCTGAACAGCATCAGCAAAGCGCCAGTCAATCTCAAGCTGCTCACAAACATGCGTCATCTGACCACTTTCATTAATTTGAGCCTTAAGACCACCAACTTCTTTATGACCCATCTCTACTTTCAGGCCATATTTTTCAATTTCAAGCAAGCAAGTCTCCATTGCCGTACGAACTGCACCATGAAGGCGTTCCCAATACTGCTCCTGCATAACTTGTGAAGCTGACATTTCTTCAATAGCAGCTTCTTCAAGCGGCGTCTTTACCCAAAACTCAAGCTCAGTTGCTGAAGTAAACTGAATATCAGTTACATCAGCACCATTTACACTCTCAAGGCCGGACATCTTCGGGTTTTTCTTAAATAAATCAAGTAAACCTTTTTTTACATAAGTTAAAGTATCAGCTAATACAGCACGGGAATCAACACGCTTGCCTTCATGCACGAGGAATGAAGGAATACGGAGCGTACCAACCGGTTTATCCGTTTCAGCATCATAATTTTCCATATTATAATCAACAAACCAATTAACCGTCGGGTCAACCGGCATATCAACCTTGGCATTGTTAAGCGTAGCAATACCAGTAAGAACTACCGAAGAACCATCAGTCTGAACAGCTGTACCAGCATAAAAATCATCAATATCCTTAAGGAAAATACGAACTGGAATCTTTTCATCCGTATCATTACCAGCCATATCAATGCCGACCAAGGAAACGAATTTGATTTCATCATGTGCTTTTACCAGTTCTAAAACTTCTTCTTTGGTAGAATTTGCCGGAATCACATAGAGTAAATTGTCCATCATGTACCATCCTTTTCTTTACAATAAAATAAAAGCCACACAGAAAAAACCTAATCAGCAGTGTAACAACACTTATCCGATTGAAATCAATATCCTGCATGGCTCCATTGCCAATGTTTATTTGCTTTTGACAATGCTTATATTATCACAGATACAACCGTTTGTAAAGCATCTACAATTGTATACATAAGATTTTATTTTTACTGATAACAGTCACACGTCACTTCACAGTTTTTCACTGTTATATCAGGTTTTATACTCTGCTCAACAATTTCTTGTGACAAACGCTGGTATTCAACAGGAGAAATATAATCCTTCTGAGTTACACTAGCTAGATAAAGTGTACAACAACCCAAAGAAAATACAACTAACCCTAAAAAAACTGCACAACAAGTTATTTTTTTCTGCTTCAAATTTTCTTTTCCCATAGCCACCACTTCCTAAAAAGAATGCATTTGCCTCAAAATAATAAAATTAATGCAGAATTCCATTTTGAGTAAACCATTTTTTAAGCTCATCTACTGAAGTATCTGGTGCTAACACCTTGCCTTCTTTCCAATTGGCTAGGTTTTTCCCTAATTCTGCCAGTTCTTTATCACTATTACCGATACCACTGCCACCTGAGGTAGCAATAGCTGCCATAGTCTTACCCGAAAAATCATAACTTTCCATGAAAGTATCTAATATACGCGGTGCCTTATCCCACCAAATTGGATAAGCTACAATTATAGTTTTATACTGCTCAAAATCAGCTATTTTCCCATTAATAGCTGGACGAGCTTTTTCATCTTTTATTTCCTTCGTAGAACGTGAATTTTTATCATAATAGTTAAGATCTGCTCCAGTATACGATTGTTCCGGTTTAATTTCATATAAATCCGCATTTAAAGCTTTAGCCGCGTTCTTAGCCAACTGTCTAGTATTACCAGTACACGAAAAATATGCTACTAATACTTGTTTATCATTATTCATTTTACTATCCTCCGAACCATCGCTAGCTATTTGCTGACCGTCTTTAGTTGTTGACTGACTTGTTATGCCACAAGCAACAACATTTAACAAAATGACCATTAATGCTAATAAACAAAATATCTTGGATAACAGTTTCATAATAATCACCTTCCAGCCGAGCTAGCTAAATTTTGCATTCTACACCATTTTATAAAACATTGTACTAGTGGCGATAATAAGCATTGTTTCTTCCATACTATAACTGATTCTACTAATTGCATATCCTTTAAAGGAATAAATCTTAAATTATCGTATAACAGGCGAAAATCCAAAGTAATCAATACTCCCACATGCTGTTTAACCATAAGGATAGCATTAAAATTCAAATTATAGGTAGCTGTTACATCTATATCATCATAAATCGTGCTGAACCATTTTTTCAGATTCATTTGCACTTCTTCTCTAGCTGGCACTATAACTGAGCGACCAGCCAAATCCTGGGGAACTATTTCTTTTTTCGTTGCCAGCTCGTCATCAGCAGTAACTACTACTCCCAATGCTTCCTTTTGGGGCATACGCAATACTTCATAACGAGAAGTATCCACTGGTTCCATTAAAAGGCCGATATCCACAATTCCTTTTTCTATATTTTCCTTAATTATGTCAGCCGTATTGCTTTGCACCTTAAAATTAACTAAAGGATGCTGCAATCTAAAATCATGCATCCAACTTGCTAAAATTTCCATGTTATACGTTTCACCAGCACCAATAGTTATGGTCCCCGCAAGTTTTCCTTCAGCATTGAAAAATTCTTCACGTGTTTTTTGTACTAAATCAACAATTTCTTGAGCCCGTCGCCGAAATAACATGCCGTCCTCAGTCAGAAATACTCGATGGTTACTACGTTCAAACAAGGTAACACCAAGCTCCGCTTCTAACTGATGTAACTGTCTAGAAAGGGTTGGCTGTGTTATATGCAACGATTCCGCCGCTCGCGTTATATTTTCTTCTCTTGCTACAGCTAAAAAATATTGTATAACCCGTAATTCCATAGGTTTCACTTCTCATCAGTATAAATTTCTTTAGCATAATTAAAAGCTGCCCAGGCTTTTGGCCAGCCACCATAAAAAGCTACTTGAGTGATAAGTTCTGCCATTTCAGCCTTAGTTACCCCATTATTCTTGGCATTAGTAATATGATATTTCAATGAACCATCGGTTATACCTGACGCTATCAACGTCGAAACTGTAATCATACTTCTGTCATGTAGTGATAAAACATCATTTTTTGACCAAACTTCACCAAAAAGAATCTCATCATTGTAACGAGCAAAATCCGGTGCAAACTCACCAAGCTGTTCACGACCAGCTGTCTGAACGATCTTTACAGCCGATTTATTTTCATCATTATTAGTCATTTTATTTGCCTCCACATTCACTAGATTGATTACGCTAAATAATATTAATGCTGGGACAGCAATCACTTTTGGTTTAAAATTCATTTTCTATCTCCTAAGTCAATAACTTCAGGACAATTTTACATATTCAGCTTCAGCCACGGGTTCACACCACTCGTTACTTGTTTCTTCCCCTGCTATCTCTATCGCTAAATGCTGAAAAGCTGAATTTGGTGCAGCACCATGCCAATGCTTAACCTCAGCTGGAATATGTACCACATCCCCCGGCCTTAGTTCCTGTACCGGCTTACCCCATTCCTGGTAATAGCCACGTCCAGCCGTCACTATCAGCAGCTGTCCGCCACCACTCTTGGCATGATGAATATGCCAATGGTTACGACAACCAGCTTCGAAAGTTACATTACCTATAACTACCTGCTGAGTTGATAACATATTAAGATAGCTTTTGCCATCAAAATATTGGGCATAATTTACATTCTCGCCACCAATAGCAAATGGGCTCTGTTGTAATATATCGCTTAATGTCATAATCAAAATCCCCTTTCTTTTATTTAAAGTATACGCTATATCAGTCAGCAAAGCTAATACCTATATCTGATGTTTTGTTATGCCTAAAATGTATAATAATTTTTTTCAAAAAACATTTGACAAACTAAAAAACGCTTGCTATAATATTACATGTTGATGACACACAAGAGATTGTGATAAATCGTTAACACGCCGGTGTGGCGGAATTGGCAGACGCAGCAGACTCAAAATCTGCCGTTGGCAACAACGTATCGGTTCAAGTCCGATCACCGGCACCATTAGCAAATACAAGGCTTCGTAAGCATTTACGAAGTCTTTTTTTGTGTCCATTTTTAATAGCTGCTGTACCCTACCCTAAACTACTAAAATATGCTCCCTTCCAGGCAACAAGTTTTTATTATTTTACTTGTCTGCCTATAAGGGAGCATATCACCAACTTGTTCTGATGAGCTTATTCTTATTTTATTATATGTAAATTGTTTCGTTGCTTATCAATAGTATTCATTTTATTAGGCACGTCATCGTTGTTTTTTATCACTTTTAATGGTGGCCGCTTGGCTACTGTTTGCACTGCATCCTTAAATATTATAGCATTTTCCTTAAGTAATAACTCTGACATATTAATCTGCTTCATAAAAGCATCTAAATAGCCTTGTTGGCGCGCCTTTCGCATAAGACCTGCCAAACAAACCACGGCTTCATCTTGAATTTCTAACAGACTGCCTTTAGCCAGCTTTTCCGGAGGCAAATAATCTGCTATACCAATCCGTTTTAAATAACCTGATAAATTACTGCGGAAGTAAGCTAAACTCATACGCTCTTGCAAACGAATAGCCGCTCTCACCATAATACCATCAAGTCGCTCATTAAAACCATCACGTTTCACTAGAGCCACCCCTCCCAAAACTGGATATTAATCTCCTTTTACTAGCCATTCGTTTCAAGGAGCTCATATTCCTGCTAAAAACCAAAATTTATTTTGCAAAGTCAATTATTTTAGAACATATTCAACGTTTTACTTTTAACTCTAACCCGCAATGTCACCACAAAAGTAGTTCCTTTACCTAATTCACTGCTAAGACTAATATTTCCCCTATGCATATTGACTATTTCCTGCGCAATAGCTAAACCTAAGCCATTACCGCCCATTTCGCGTGAACGAGCTTTATCCACGCGATAAAAGCGATCAAAAACCTTGTCTTGATCTTCTTTAGCAATACCAATGCCCGTATCAGCTACAGCAAAAGCTACCTTGCCCTTTTCAGATTTGCAAAAATGCACTGTGACACAGCCACCCTCAGGCGTGTATTTCACTGCATTATCTACCAGTATCAATATAAGTTGTCTTATCTTTTGCTCATCAGCATAAATCATATTTTTAGGCATTTCTTCCGCAACGAGAGTAATTTTTTTCTGTTCAGCCAACGGCTGCATTAACCGTGCTGTTTGCGCAACTACTGCTCCCAAGTCAAATTTAGTTGGCTTAAGCTTAAGTGCCTTGTTATCACTGCGCGCAACTATCAGCAGGTCACTTACGAGCTTGGTCATTTTCTTGACTTCATCACGCACGTCAGCTATAACCTGTTTTAAAAACGGCGATTTTATTGAAGGATCACTTTCTAACAAATCGGCTGATGCCATAACTACTGCTAGTGGCGTGCGCAATTCATGTGAGGCATCAGCCGCAAACTGACGTTGCTTTTCATAAGCTGCCCGCAAGGGTATCATCGCTTTGCCTGATAAAATATGCCCTACTACTGTTGCAATCAATAAAGCCAATAGGCCTAAAATTGCCATAATGGTAGTAGCTTTATCAAGACCATTATAAAGAGCCGTAACATCTTTGCCAACATAAACTGTTTGATGGTTATTTCCTGGGTCATTTATACTTTTGGTCATCATCATAATCTTAGTTTTTTGCCCATTGCTATTTAATTTAGCAAGGACTACAGCTTCACCATCACTAGCCTGCCAATTAGACATTGCATCCAATATAAAAGGTTCAATGCGATATGACGCCCGCGCAAAATTAAGTAAACGGCCATCAGCATCTAAGACATAAAAAAACAAGCGATCATTCGTACTTTTATAAGCTACCGTATCATCTATAACAAGCTCAGGATGCTGATTTAAGTAACGCTGTGCATCAGCTACATTATCAGCTGTATCATAAAGTTCTCGTGCCTGTTCCGAGCTAATTGACCATTCCATTGAACGATGCATAGCTGAAACCAAGACCACTAAAAATATTATCATTACTAAGGAATACAGCATGGTAAGCTTGCGCCGGCTTTGACCAAAGAGATTTTCTGTCATTCTTTGCCGGCCTCCAGCTTGTAACCAACACCGCGAACGGTTTTAATAATAGTCTCTCCATCACCCAAATCTAACTTTTTGCGTAAAATCTTCATATATGAATCAATATTATTCGAGCTGACATCAGATTCTAATCCCCAAATGCGATCTAAAATAATATCTCTCGGCACCACAATACCTATATTTTGCGCCAACAAATCAAAAATCTGAAATTCACGTGGTGATAACTGAATAACCTGATTCTTTTTCTTTAAAACTTTAGCTGTACGATTGAGCGAAAACTCACCAACTTCGACTACATCCTGCTGAATTTTCTGGGTACTGCGCCGTCCCAAGGCCCTGAGACGAGCTAATAGTTCAGCAAATTCAAATGGTTTTACCAAATAATCATCAGCACCAGCATCTAATCCCTTCACTCTGTCTTCAACTGAATCACGGGCCGTGAGCATTAATATTGCCCGCTGATAACCATCATTTCGTAAACGCTTACAAGCATCTACACCATTTTCTCCCGGCATCATCCAGTCTAATATCAAAATATCGTAATCGGTATACATAGCATATTCATAAATATCACTGCCATTAGTAACCCATTCGACCTGAATTCCATTTTGTTCTAGCATATATTGAATAAGCTTACCTAATCTCTTATCATCTTCTGCCAAAAGTACCCGCATATCTATGCCTCCATCAATTAAAAATACACCTTACATTATTGTGATACTGGTTGAAAATCAGCTGAAAAACCCAGCTAATTTCGTTTTTTCTTTAATCACTCTTAAGCAAACATAAAAAAGAGGCAAGACCTCAGCCTGCCTCGAATTTTGCAAAAGAACCACATCCACTCCACTGAATCTGGTTCTTTCTAAAAAGATGTAAGGAAATGGGATACTGGAAACTGGGATAAGTTTCCAGAGAAGAGACCGATAGGCTCCGTTGCAAACTAGTGGGATAGCTAGTTCACCACCTATCGACAATTGTATTTTACCACACTTTAAGGAAAAATACACCCCTTTTATGAAAAAATTTTTTTAATTTATGATTTTAATTATAAAAGCAAAAGATTGCACAATCTAAGAAAAATTATGCAATCTTTGTTAGTCATTTAATTTTTTCGTAATTGCAATTACACTTAACAAATAAGCTTTTTAATATCATCAGCTACATTAGATATGCTGCCAATACCAAAATTGGTTACCAGTACCTTAGCAACATTTGGTGATAAGAATGCTGGCAGCGTTGGTCCAAGATGAATATTTTTCACACCTAAATGCAATAGTGCTAACAGGACAATAACAGCCTTTTGTTCATACCAAGCGATATTATAAGCGATTGGCAGTTCGTTTATATCTGCTAAACCAAATACCTCTTTTAATTTCAGTGCTATCAAAGCCAAAGAATATGAGTCATTACATTGACCTGCATCTAATACCCGAGGTATCCCGCCAATATCACCAAGATTTAATTTGATATATTTATATTTAGCACATCCAGCTGTAAGTATTACCGTATCTTTCGGCAAAGCTTTCGCAAATTCAGTATAATAATCACGTGATTTCATCCGGCCATCACAACCAGCCATTACCACGAATTTTTTAATGGCACCACTCTTTACCGCTGCTACGACTTTATCGGCCAAAGCTAATACCTGCTCATGCGCAAAACCGCCAACGATAGTGCCATTTTCCAGTTCTTTAGGTGGCTGACAAGATTTGGCCATAGCAATCAGGCTTGAAAAATCCTTATGCCCCGCAGCATCGGCTTCTATATGCGGACAGCCAGCAAAACCTACCGCACTGGTTGTAAATACCCGATCTTTATAACTAGCTTTCGGCGGCACTAAACAGTTCGTCGTGAGCAAAATTGGTCCATTGAAAGCTTCAAACTCTTCTTTTTGCTGCCACCAGGCATTGCCATAATTACCAATGAAATTAGTATATTTCTTAAACTTAGGATAATAATGTGCCGGCAGCATTTCTCCATGTGTATAGACATCAATACCTGTCCCTTGAGTCTGCTCCAAGAGCATGGCTAAATCTTTTAAATCATGTCCTGATATTAAAATACCTGGATTTTTGCCAACACCAGTAGTAACCGAAGTGATTTCCGGATTACCATAAGATGTTGTATTAGCCTTATCTAACAATGCCATGCCCGCTACGCCATATTTACCAGTTTCTAGGGTAATAGCCGTAAGCTCCGCTACTGATAGCGTATCGTCAAGCAATTTATTCAGCGTCTCTTGAACAAAAATATCAATTGTTTCGTCTTCATAACCTAAAACATTAGCATGCTTCATATAAGCACACAAGCCCTTTAAGCCATAAGTTATAAGTTCACGCAAGGAACGAATATCTTCATCAGCTGTGCTAAGGACACCAACTTCCTTAGCCTTTAGCATATAATCAGCTTCGCTTTCCTGCCAAAGAGCTGCTGCTGGCAATTTGCTAATATCAACCCTGTTTAGTAAATTTGCCTTAACCTGCAGAGATTTAGTTATTTGTGCTTTTATTTTAGCTTCATCAAAATTAGCATTAGTGATAGTCATAAACAGATTAGCTGTTATCAAATGAGCAATTTCAGTTGATACTTTTTTACCGGATTCTCTTAAGTTTACAGCTATTGCGCCCAGCCCCTTGGTAACATATACTAATAAATCCTGCATAGCAGCTACCTCAGGCTTTTTGCCACAGACACCTATTTGCGTACAACCACTGCAGCCAGCAGTTTCTTGACACTGATAACAAAACATCTTATTTTCCATAACGACACATCCTCTCGCTAAATAATACACATTGTTCACATCAACAATGTTAGTATATTAAAAAGCGGCAACGTTATCCGTAACAATTGTTACATAAGTAAGATTTAAAGATATTCTTCAAATTTATTTATATTGACTATAGTTAATTCATTACCCGAAATTAATATAATCCCCTCTTGTTGCAGCCTGCCTAGCTCTCGTGATAATGATGGTCGGGTTACAGCCAGCTGCGAAGCCATCGCTTCTCGCCCTTGTGGTAAAATAACCTTATTGTTTTGCTGCGGCAGCTGAAATATATATCGGATAATTTTTTCACGAAGTGAGCCACACGTCAGCACTTTTAGACGATTATGCATAAAATAAGCCTTGCTGGCAATAGCTCGCAGCATATTTTGCTGTAAATGCCTTGAAAGGTCTGCATTTAGGGGCTGGCTATCTTTAAAAAACCTACTGTCGATTTCTAAAACAGTCGTCTTGACCATAGCTTCCGTAAACATATCATAACTATTTTTTTCTAAAAAAAGATAAACTTCGCCAAAAACATCCCCCGGCAAGCTAACTTCCCCTAATAGAAGCTGCCTTCCTGAATATGTATTTTTCAAAATACACACCTTGCCTTTAATTAATAAAAATAGCCTATCCGGCTTATCTCCTTCATTAAATATAAGCTCACCAGCTGCATAGTTTTTTAATTTTACTTGACTTGATGATAAAAGCGCACCTAGCAGCGTATCATTTAACGTAGCAGTCAAAGGAACTTTTTTTAACAAAGTTATAATTGCTTGATCCTTAGTCATATTCTATACTCCCTGCTAAAGATTAATATTGTCAGATTTTTGCTGTTGTACTATACTATAGAAAGCGAATTGCCGTATGGCCGGAATGCCGTCTCTAGTTATAGAGCCTTGCGCCGGATACACAGGCAATTCCTTTTTATTGTTATCTATTTATTTTTAAGAAAGGATTTTTCTATGCAAAATAAAAAATATCTTTATATGTTAGCGACAGGACATTTAAGTGTTGATATTAACACTGGTTCTTTTCCAGCAGTTTTGCCATTTTTTGTAAGTTTCTACGGCATGGATTACACTGCTATTGCTGGTCTGATGTTTGCTTCATCCTGTCTTTCTTCTATTATACAGCCTTTGTTTGGCTATCTAGCTGATAAAGGCTCTAGGCAATGGTTTATGTCCCTCGGTGTCATCATGTCCGGTGTTTCCCTGGCTATAACCGGCTTTGTAACCGATTATTGGGCAATTTTCGCTGCGGCTTTAATCATGGGCATCGGCGCTGCTATCTTCCATCCTGAAGCAGCCCGCAACGTAAATACTATCGCTGGCCATCACAAAGGGCAAGGCATGAGTATATTTAGCTTAGGTGGTAATGGCGGTTTCGGCTTTGGTCCTTTGCTCGCCGTGTTCCTAATCACAACATTCGGTATGCATGGTTTGCTTTTCTACGGCATAACTTCAATTATTATGTCGATTTCCCTTCTCATTGCTATTCCTGCTATCCGCAAGGCAGCCGCCTCTGCTACGAGTGCTCCTCCTGCTGACAAAAAAGCTCCCGCTGATGCTAATTTCAGTACGGCTGTTAATGATTGGCCAGCTTTTGCTAAACTTTTCGTTGTTATTCTTTTCCGCTCATCAACGTTTACGGCTATCAATAGTTTCCTGCCGCTTTTCTGTATCCAAGTTCTAGGTGCCTCCAATGCAGTTGGCAGTGCCACCCTTTCCATTATTTCAATTCTTGGAGTAATCGCTACCCTTATCGGTGGCAAGTTTGCAGATCGTCACGGCTATGTTCAGACGCTTCGCTATGGCTGCTGTTTTCTCGTGCCCTGCCTAGCTGTCGTTGCTTTTACCCATAATATTTATGCTGTCTATGCTATGCTGTTACCAATGAGTTTTGCGATGCTAGGACCTTATTCTGCCTTTGTAGTGCTAGGTCAAACTTACTTAGCTAAAAGCATTGGTTTTGCTTCCGGCATAACCTTGGGGCTTTCCTTTAGCGTTGGCGGTATGGTAGTACCATCAATTGGCTGGTTTGCTGATAACTACGGCTTAGAATCAGTGATGATTCTCATATTTATTATCTCACTAGGCTGTGCTATTGCCACCTTATTCTTGCCTCAGCCTAAAAAAGCGAATATCTAAGGTTTAAATATCATAATTACCAAAAAGCGGACGACCAATTTTAGTTGGTTGTCCGCTTTTTAGTTAACTTAGTTTTGGTGACGCTTTTGGGCCGTCTCATAAATGGCTTCTAATTCTTCACCCGTAAACTGATATTTCTCATTGCAAAAATGACAGCATACTTCTGCCTTGCCATCAGCAACGAGTGATTGCAAATCCTTTTGTCCCAAGCTCAAGAGGACTTTGCTTATACGCTCTTTGGAACATTGACATTTAAACGCTAAATCAGTAGTTGTTAAATAATTAACGTCAAAACCAGTTAAAAGTTCAGCTATAATAGCTTTGGCGTCATAGCCTTTCTCTACCATAGCCGATACAGATTTTACTTGCCGTAAATTATTTTCTAATTTAGCAATACATTCTTCACTAGCATCTGGTAAGGGCTGAATAATAAAGCCACCAGCACCAATGCATTTTAAATCCTTATCTATCAGTACCCCCAAGCCAACACTTGATGGTGTCTGCTCCGAAACATATAAATAATTGGTCAAATCATCAGCAATTTCCCCGCTGATGATTTCAGCACTGCCGGTGACAGGATTTTTCATGCCCGTAAAACGCGTTACCGACAAATTACCAAAGCCTATCCCAATGCCAACATCGAGCTTGCCATTAGGATTAAGGGGCAAATCGACTTGTGGATTATCAACATAACCACGGACAAAGCCTTCCGGCGTAGCATCAGCTGTTACCTTGCCTAAAGGACCATCACCAGCAAACTTTATAGTAATAGCCTCTTTATTTTTAAGATTAGCTGCCATTAAAAGAGCTGCCGTCATCGTCCGGCCTAAGGCTGCTGCTGCCACTGGATAACAATTATGACGACGAATAGCTTCATTAACTATATCAGTCGTTACGGCTGCATAAATGCGAACACCATCAGCAGTCGCTTTTACCAAATGGTCTTTCATAACACCATTCCTTTTCAAAATTTATACTCCATTAATACTTCATCAGTATCAATGTCAAATATGCGGATTGTGCCCGCATCAAGGACCGCAAATGTATTGCGGCCATCTTCTCTTTTTGATAATGCGGCCGAGCCAGGATTTAAAAATACGGTATTACCGCGTTTTTCTAGTACCGTCGTATGAATATGACCGCTAATAAATAAATCTGCCTTTAAATGCCTTGCCATAGCATCCTTTTCGGCATCAGTCATAACAGCATCGCCATGAGTTACAACAATCCGCAAGCCTTCAGCTGCCACATAAGCATACGGGGCTAAAAGCGGTAGTTCAATACAGCTGGCATCAACTGCTGAGTCACAATTACCTTTAGCAATAATGACTGGCACCGGACATTCATTCAGCTTTTGTACTAACCCTGCCGGATTATAGTCTTCCTTCATCGGATTACGCGGACCATGATACAGTACATCACCAGCATGAAGAATCATGGCTGCATCTTTAAACTGCTTTTCATAAGCCTTGGTCCAAGCCATCTCATGACCATGAGTATCACTGATTATACCTATTTTCATCGTCTAAGCGCCTCTTTCTCTAGCTTTTATTAACCGATTTTTTTCAGCAAATTAGCCATTTCCATAGCCGTCATAGCACCATCAACGCCCTTGTTGCCGGCCTTGGTTCCAGCCCGTTCAATAGCCTGCTCGATGTTTTCTGTAGTTACTACGCTAAATATCGTCGGTACACCTGTTTGCATACCAACCTGAGCAATTCCTTTCGAAGCTTCGTTACAAACGTAATCGTAATGCGTCGTCGAGCCACGGATTACCGCCCCTAAGCAGATTACTGCATCATATTTGCCACTCTCAGCCATTTTTTTAGCTACAATCGGCAGTTCAAAAGCTCCTGGCACCCAAGCTACATCAATATCATCATCGTTTGCTTCATGACGATGCAGCGTATCTAACGCACCACCTAATAATTTACTAGTTATAAACTCATTAAAACGAGCTACTACTATACCAAACTTCAATCCTTTAGCAGTTACATACCCTTCAATTATATTTGCCATGTTAAAATTCCTCCTAAAATTTATAAGCTGCAAACTGAATAACACGCTTATTTTAAAGCTTCATCATTTAAAAGATGTCCCATTTTTACTTTTTTGACGGTTAAATATTTCTTATCAAATTTGTTGGCATGAATCATCAGCGGTACCCGCTCGGTTATTGTTAGTCCATAGCCTTCCAGGCCAGCTCGTTTAGCTGGATTGTTCGTAAGCAAGCGAATACTGCTAAGCCCTAGATCTGCTAATATCTGCGCACCAATACCATAATCACGCAAATCAGGAGCAAAACCCAGTTCAACATTAGCTTCAACCGTATCAAGGCCTTTATCCTGCAAAGCATAGGCACGCATTTTGTTGGCTAGACCTATGCCACGACCCTCCTGCCGCATATAGAGCACTACCCCTTCACCGGCAGCTTCTATTTTTTTCAAAGCGGCTTGCAGCTGATCGCCACAATCGCATCTAAGTGAGCCCAAAGCATCACCCGTCAAACATTCTGAATGTACTCTTACCAGCACATTCTTCTTACCAGCAACATCGCCTTTGACAATAGCTAAATGACATTTGCCATCAAGTTTGCTTTCATAAGATTTTATACGAAAATGACCGTATTTGCTAGGAAAATCTACATCCGCTACCCGCTCAACAAATGACTCAGTACGTTTGCGATATTCAATAAGCGATTTTACGGTAATCAAATGCAAATCATGTTCTTTCGCAAATTCTATAAGCTGCGGTGTGCGCATCATATGTCCATCATCGTCCATGATTTCACAGCAAAGACCAGCTGGATAAAAGCCTGCTAAACGAGCCAAATCCGTCGTCGTTTCCGTATGACCAGCCCGACGCAATACACCACCTTCAACTGAGCGGAGGGGGAAAACATGCCCTGGTCTACGGAAGCTTGCTGGCTTTGCCTTTGGATCTAGCAATTTACGTATAGTCTGACAGCGTTCAAAAGCTGATATACCAGTATCAGTATCAAAGGCATCAATAGATACGGTAAAGGCAGTCTCATGATTATCCGTATTATTGACTACCATTTGTCCAATATTTAATTCATCCAGTCTTTTGCCATCAATCGGCGTGCAAATAAGTCCCTTGGCATATTTAGCCATGAAGTTTACATCTTCTGGGGTAACAGTAGCTGCCGCAATAATTAAATCGCCTTCGTTTTCACGGTCTTCATCATCAACTACTACAACCATTTTGCCATTTTTTATATCTTCTATCGCTTGTTCGACAGTTGCAAAATCTGACATACTTTTTTCTCCTCATCCGTATATTATATAACTTATATTTTACTTAAAACCCATTTTCCAGCAAAAACGCCTTGGTTAATTTCGCCTGCTTAGCAACAGGGTCTGCTTTAAAAGCAGGCTTCAACATTTTTTCTACATATTTGCCAATAATATCCGTTTCAATATTTAACAGACTACCAGCCTTTTTGCTATGCAGATTAGTAACAGCTCGCGTGTGCGGTATGAGGCTGACCGTAAAATCGTTATCACTTACTGCTGCCACCGTTAAGCTTATACCGTCTAATGCTACCGAGCCCTTTTCAACGATATAATTTAAAATATTACTTTTGGCTGCAACCTTAAGGAGGATTGCATTACCTTCAGCAGTAAATGATATTATCTTGCCGGTTCCATCAATATGTCCACTTACTATATGACCACCTAATCTTGAATTTAGTGCCAGTGCCCGTTCCAGATTAACCAAGCTGCCTTTTTCTAATTCAGCTAATGATGTCCGTCTAATGGTCTCAGGCATAACATCAGCAGTAAAATGCCTGCTATCAAAACTAGTTACCGTAAGACAAATTCCATTAACCGCAATACTGTCGCCTAGCTGTACATCCGCTAGCACTTTTACTGCCTCAATAGCCAGCTGACCGCCCTTAATATGTTTTATCTTACCAACTTCCTCAATTATTCCGGTAAACAAAGGCATCCCCCTTTACGTAACCCGTAACTAAAATATTATCAGCTAACATTTCCGTTGACACCCGTTCTAATTCCACCGCAGCATTAAGTTCACTAAAACCAGCACCTTCAACTGGTGTTATCGCATTTTGCCCGCCAATAATCTTAGGGGCAATGAAGGCTTGTACTTTATCAACCATTCCTGCCTGTAAAAGCGAGAAATTTACTTGACCGCCGCCTTCTACTAAAATTGAACAAATTTCCAGCTTGCCTAATTTTTGCATAAGCTCGGCTATATTTACCTTATTATCACTGCCAGCAACTAATATTTCCACTCCGGCTTTAGCTAACGCTTCGACTCTCTGCCTCGGCGCAGCACTTGTTACCGCAATAATCGTCCGCGCCTTTTTGTCGGCAACAACATTAGCGGTTAATGGTGTCCGCGCCAGACTGTCTAAAACAATGCGAATCGGATTTTTCCCCTGCCTATCTTTTAATCTCGTCGTTAGACTAGGATTATCCTTTAAGACTGTGCCTATACCAACCATGATACTATCATAACGGTCACGATATTCATGTCCCCTCATCCTGGCAAGCTCATTGGTTATCCACTGTGATTTCCCTGTTACCGTAGCTATTTTGCCATCAAGCGACATTGCGGTTTTAAGCACGACAAAGGGAAGCCTCGTTGTAATCCACTTTAAAAATACCTCATTTAAAGCAATTGCGTCTTTTTCCAACACGCCACACTTAACTTCAACACCAGCTGCTTTTAGTATTTTTATCCCCTTGCCAGCTACCAAAGGATTGGGATCCTGCATCGCTATGACCACTCTTTTGATACCAGCCGCAGCCACGGCTTTAGCACAAGGACCAGTGCGTCCATAATGAGCACAAGGCTCAAGTGTTACGTAAAGCGTAGCTCCTTCAGCCAGGCTGCCAGCCATTTTTAAGGCATGCACCTCAGCATGGGGCGTGCCAGCCTTACGATGCCAGCCACCGGCAATGACATGACCATCTCGCACAATTACTGCCCCTACCATCGGATTAGGCGAGGTTCTGCCTTCAGCATTACGTGCTAGTGCTAACGCCTCTTGCATAAATTTTTCATCAGCTTGCAAATTCATCACCTCAGATTTCTTATTTCGATTGAATTCTGTGGTTTGTGAATGAGACTAGAGAAAAAAACAAAAACCGCTAGAAAGATTTTCTTCCTAGCGGCCTAAATAGCATGTTTACCTGCATGCCTTTTCTCATCCCGACTATACGGTCGGCTCCGGAATCTCACCGAATCATGCCTGCACGCAGGCTCGCGGGCTATACCGCCGGTGGGGAAATACTCCCCGCCTCAAAGACAAATCTCGACTTTATACTAGCACAAACCTGTCATTTTGGCAAATTTATGCTTCTTTAACTTCTTTTATAACTACCTTTTCAGAACCATCGGTTTTATTAAGCTGTACACTTACTACCTCCCGCGAAGATGTCGGTACATTTTTACCAACAAAATCCGCTCTTATCGGAAGCTCCCTGTGACCACGATCAATCAGCACTGCTAGCTGAATAGTCTTCGGACGTCCCATATCAATCAGTGCATCCAAAGCCGCTCTTATCGTCCGGCCAGTATACAAAACATCATCCACCAAGACGATGGTCTTACCGGAAATATCTACCGGCAATTCTGTCGGATGCACAATCGGCTGATAAGATAGCGTCGATAAATCATCTCGATACAACGTAATATCCAGTACTCCAACTGGCGGTCTTTTGCCCTCGATTGCTTCAATAGTACCAGCTAGACGTTCAGCAATAGGTACCCCCCTAGTACGAATACCTACTAGCACAATATTTTCGACACCCTTATTTTTTTCTACAATCTCATGTGAAATTCTAGTAAGCGCCCGGCGAATTCCCTCTGAGTCCATTAATACCGTCTTATCAGTTAGTATTGGCATATCATTTTCTCCCCCAACAGCGAATTTATATCAGTCTTTATTAGCCTTTTTCTTTTTGTCACGTAAAAACAGCAAAATCTTTTCCATATCATCAGGCAAAGGTGCCGTAAAATGCATTTCTTCACCGCTTGTCGGATGCGTCAAGGTCAACTCATGTGAATGCAGCGCTTGTCCCTTTATAGCAAAAGGACTAGCCTTTTTCGGTCCATATTTAGGATCATTTACCAAAGGATGACCAATACTTGCCATATGCACTCGAATCTGATGCGTACGACCAGTTTCCAGCTTACATTCAACTAAAGTAAAATCTCCAAACCGTTCTAATACTTTAAAATGCGTTACGGCTGGTTTGCCATTTTCTTTGACAATCGCCATTTTTTTTCGCTCAATTGGATGACGGCCAATATCACCTTTAATAATACCTGCTTCTTCCTTGATATTGCCATTTACGATCGCTAGATAAATGCGATGCGCTGCTTTAGTTCTAATTTGCTCGGCCAGATTAACATGGGCTTTATCATTTTTAGCACAGACCATGACCCCAGAAGTATCCTTATCCAGCCGATGTACTATCCCTGGTCTTATTTCACCGTTAATGCCGGATAAATCATCACAGTGATATAACAGAGCGTTTACCAGCGTACCGGAATTTACACCAGCAGCTGGGTGCACTACCATTCCGCGAGCTTTATTAACTACGATTATATCATCATCTTCATACAATATATCCAGCAAAATATTTTCAGCTTCAATAGCAACCGGCACCGCCTCTGGCAATGTGATTTTCACTTCATCACCCAAAGCTAACTTATAATTAGCCTTGCGAACTTTGCCAACCGTTACAACTTCACCCTTAGCGATCAGCTTTTGTATATGCGAACGCGAAAAATCCTGCCATTTACGGGTCAAAAATACATCGAGCCTTTCGCCTGCCTTATCTGCCGAAAAAATTATTGTTTCTGACACATCAATCATCCGTTTCTTTCATTCTGAAGAGCAACGCATACATCATGCTGATTACGCCTGCTACAATAGCTATGTCAGCCAGATTAAACACCGGCCAGACTCTAAAATCAAAAAAATCAATCACAAAGCCACTGCGAATACGATCTAGTAAGTTACCAACTGCTCCGGTTAAAAGTGACACGCAACCATAAAAGAAAAACCTGTCCTGCTGTCGCAATCTAGGATAATATTTAATAAAACCACCAATAAGCAAAAGCCCAGCTATAACGAAAAAAGCCCGCTGGTTAGCTAATATTCCAAAGGCTCCGCCCGGATTAAGCACATAAGTAATATGGAAAAATCCTGGCACAACAGCAATGCTTTCCCCTGGCAGCATATTACTTGCAATCTGATATTTCACCAACTGATCTAAAAGCAGTAATCCTGCGAACCAACCTATTGCCATTATTTAGGATTCCTGCCCCTTCTCATTTTCAGCTTTATTGCCAGCTTCAACAGCTGCCTCAATATTGGAAGCCTTTTCCTCAGCTTCTTCTGCTTCAGGGTCTGGAAGCTCCGTTAAAGTTTCGTTTATAATAGCCAATTCCGATTCAATCGTAACCTTTACTTTCCGCAAGAATTGGTTTTTCTCTCTAACCAGCCGATCGTATTCAGCTACCACGGCATGCACTTTAGCTGCAGCATCGTCTAACTGCTGCTTGGCTTTTAACTCTGCATCACGACGCATGTTTTGACATTCCTTAGCCGTGTTCTCTCTGATTTCAGCAGCGTTTTCTTTAGCGTGAGTCGTAACTTCTTCAGCTGTCCGCTGTGCTACTAACAGCGTATCCTTTAGATTTTTTTCTAGTTGCTGATACTGCTCATTATCCTTTTTAACTCGTTCAAGTTCATGCTTTAAATGCGTATTCTCCCGCGTCAGCTTTTCGTAATCGTTTATTATCTGATCTAAAAAATCATTTACATCATCTTCATTATAACCACGAAAGCCACGCTTAAATTGTTTGTTTTGAATGTCTATTGGTGTAAGCAAAGCCATTATCTCCTATCGTATTTTTATCAAAGATACCTTTTTAGCACTACTACCGTACGTCCTTTTTTCGTCTGACCGCGAATTTCCGCTATTTCCAAACGACCGCGGCCACGCATGGATATAATATCGCCTTCTTTTACTGTCTGGGACGCACTTTTAACTGCCTGCCAGTTAAGCTTCACCTTGTCAGCTGCAATATCAGCCGCAGCTCGACTGCGTGATGAACCAAAGCCTGCCGCTGCAATCGAATCAATTCGAAGCGAAGCTACCGTTGCCCGTATTTCCTTGCAGCGTTCTTCCTTAGGTGCAATCTCCTCCAAGGCTGACTTTTCACAAGTCACACCAACAGCACCTATTTTAGTCAAATTTGTCAAAAGATAAGCTGCCATTTTGCTATCGCAAATTATCTTGACACTATCATTAGTGACCAGTAAATCGCCTAAACGATCACGTTCAATGCCAAGTCCCATCAAGGCGCCTAATACATCACGATGCGATAACCTGGCAAATTGACCATTCCATGCTGCCTTGATACAGGTGATATCAAAACCTGCTGGCGTACCGGCAAAATTTTCATGAATAAATATTGCCCGTGCCCGTTCAGCTCCCTGATAGCCGCCTGCAAAATCAACTTTAACATTGCCATAGTTAGCAGCTACCGTTTCTGCTATTCCCTGTCCAAACGGATCAAGAAATTCACTTAACCTAAACTTTTGATTTTTTTGAACAGCTTCGGCTAAATCTACCAGCTTGACAACCGTTGCTTCGCCTTCAGTGCCTTTATAATATCTTATTAATTTTTCTCTTTGTTCACTTGCCATACTTTCATACCGTTCCTTATTTTTTCAGCCACGGCATTTCTGATGATACCTTGCGTTCTTCCTCGGTATAAGTCACATTGACATTACTCGGTGCACACAAGAACACATTATGACCGACTTTTTTTATCTCGCCATTTAAGGCATACGTCGTACCACTAATAAAGTCAATGATGCGCTTAGCATCCTCAGCTTCCGTTTTTTCAAAATTAATAACTACCGGTTTTTTATCCCGCAGATTATTGGCTACCTGCTGGGCATCATCAAACGTTTTAGGCTCAATGACAATAACCTTCATCTTGATATTAGCTGGCTCACGCGCGGAAGTAGCTGATTGAAAATCAACTACTTTATTCGGCTGACTTTCAGCATTGCGTTCATTTGCTCTTTGCTGAGCTTCTAATTCACGTTGTTTTTGTTCCTGACGCTCTAGCTCAGCTTCTTCCTGAGCCAATTTATCATCCTCATTGTCAACCAGCCCTATCTTGCCACATACTTTATCAATAATACTCATATCAATTCACCTCTTTAATACTGACGAGGACCAAAAATAGCTGTTCCTACGCGAACGATATTTGCCCCTTCTTCTATAGCTATTTTATAATCATGCGACATCCCCATCGACAAATATTTTATATTCGCCGTTTTAAAAGGAATTTCCTTTATCTTTTGATAAATTTCATGCATTTCTCTAAATAATGGCCGGCATTTAGCAACATCATCATAATTAGGCGCAATGCACATAAGCCCGCATAATCTTAAATTGGGAAGCTCCTCTACAATATCAAGCAGACCACGCAAATGCTCTTTATAGATACCCGATTTGCTAGCTTCCTTAGCTAAATTTACTTGAACTAAAATATCCTGAACCTTGTTTAATTTAGCTGCCTCATTATTTATTGCCAGTGCCAAATGCTCTGAATCAACCGAATGGATTAAATCAAAATATTTTACCGCAAACTTAGCTTTATTAGTCTGCAAATGACCAATCAAATGCCAAACCACCTTGCGATCAAGCACCTTGTACTTTTCCTTGGCTTCCTGAATTCTATTTTCGCCAATATCAGTAGCACCAGCGTCTATTGCCTCACGCATAGCCGCAACATCATGATTTTTGGTCACTGCAATGAGCTTTACCGGTTCATCCTTAGCTACGAGCGTACGCCGTGCCTTAGCCTTTTCGATTTCAGCTAAAATTGTTTGCAGATTTTCCTTTATCATGCGATTACCCCCAAAATTAATACTTATTCAAAGCTATCACCGCTGCCATGCGCCCAGTTTTACCACCATCAGCACGGTATGAATAAAACCAGCTGTGTTTGCAAGCTGTGCAAACATTAGCCAGCTCAATATTGCTAGCAAGTAATCCCGCCTCTTGCAGCTGAATTTTATTGGCTTGCCATAAGTCTAAGTGTATACTATCACCGCATTTAGTCAATAGCTTAGTTGCATGGTCTTTAAATTCACTAGCAAATTTAGCAGCAACTTCATCGCCAACTTCATAACAGCAAGGACCAATAGCCGGACCTATTCCTGCTAAAACCTTTTTGGGATCAGTTCCAAATTCCTGCTGCATCCTTAAAACTGTTTTTTGCGCAATTCTAGCAACTGTTCCCCGCCAGCCACCATGAGCTATCCCAACCGCTTTATTCGCTGGATCTAATAATATTATCGGTGTACAGTCAGCAAAACATAACATTAATGGCAGTCCCGGCTCATTCGTGATGAGCGCATCAGTTTCAGCAATCGCATCATTATATTCTCTGGATCCTTTTCCGGCTTCATCTGCCGTTACCCTCACAATAGCTTCACCATGCACCTGCTCAGGTGTCACCAGCAGATCAGCCTTTAAATTAAGTGCTTGCAAAAAAAGTTGCCGATTTTGCCAAACGGCTGCCGGATCATCTTCTACATGCAAAGCCATATTCAATGAAGTATATGGCGCTTTGCTTACACCACCTAACCGGCAGCTAAAGCCATGCACACAAATATCTTCCGGAAACGATGTAAACCGGCCACGCCAAATATTATTTCTCATATGCTCTACGGCAAAACTCATGCTATCACACCCTGTTTCAATAAAATTTATTTAACAAACTCCGCAACGATGACATCCCTCAAAACATTGAATAGTCTTTTTTTGCTCATTAGCTTTCACTAGCTCACTGTAGATATACTCGCGACGAAAGCCCATATCAAGGGTATCCCAAGGAAATATTTCCGAAAAATCGCGCTTTCGATAAAGATAATTGGCGAATGGCAAATTTTGTTCTTTCAACGCCCGTTTAAATGCTTTAGCTCCGCCTAAATTGGCTGCTTTAAGCAACGCCTTGCATACTCTGCGATCGCCACGTGCCAATACGCCTTGGATGTAAGCCTCTTTCGGTGACTCAACATTTACAATAACATTTTTGCGTTTACGCAAAGACTGCGCTAAATATTTAAGCGCCCATTCTACATATTTCTTATCAGCCATTGGCTCCCATTGAAACGGGGTAAATGGTTTAGGAATAAATGGATTAACACTAAGCGTAAGCGTTCCTTTAGCGCCTTTAGCTTCCATGTAATCTTTTAATCTGCCAGCTAAATCGGCAATAGCTTCCACATCGCCCTTTTCTTCAAACGGCAGACCAACCATAATATACAGGCGAAAGTTACGGATGCCAGCAGCAATTCCTAGATCAATCGCATTAAACAAATGCTGTTCTTCAATGCCTTTGTTGATAACTGCCCGCATCCGGCTGCTGCCAGCTTCCGGCGCCATCGTAAGTGTTTTTAGTCCGCTAGCTGCTAAAGCATCAACTAGCTCTTTGGTCACTGAATCTGCCCGAAATGAAGCGACTGACATCGAAAGACCTTCACCTAAAATATCCTGACATAACTCATTTATCTCTGGATAATCTGATATCGCCGCTCCCATCAAACCTACCCGTTTGCGATACGGCAAAGCCTTTTTTACTTCCTCATTTATTACCCTTAATGACCGGTTACGCGGTTTACGAAAACAATATCCCGCCATACAAAAACGACAATGCCGTCCACAGCCACGGGCTGTTTCAATAAGATAAAAATTGAATTCAGTATTATCAGTTATAACTACTGTATGAGCTGGATATTTATCTAAATCTTTTACCCATTGACGAGCTACTTTTAACGGTGCCCCAGCTTTTGGTGTAATTGCCTGCAAAATTCCATTATCATCATATTGATGTTCATAAAGTGATGGTACATATACCCCCGGGACCTCGGCTAAGCGTCTAAGCATTTCTTTTCGGCTTACGCTATTCTGCTTGGCCTGATGGTAGGCTTCCATAAAGGCGGGCATAATAACTTCGCCTTCGCCAATAATAAACGCATCAATAACTGCTGCCATTGGTTCAGGATTAAAGGTTGCACAGGGACCGCCAGCTATTACCAAAGGATCACGCTCATCGCGTTCAGCTGCTAACAGCTTAACCTTGCCCAATTTTAACATTTCAATTATGTTAAAATAATCCATCTCAAACGACATGACAAATCCTATCAGCGAAAATTCATATAACGGTAACTGATTCTCTATACTCATAAGCGGCGTATGGGTATTGTCATAACGCTTTATTTGCTGGCGTTCCGGTAAAAAAAACCGCTCACAAGCAGTATCATGCCTTTTATTTAATATTTCATAAATAATATGCAAGCCAAGATTTGACATGCCAACAAAATAAGAATTAGGATATGCTAACGCAAATGCCGTCCGTGTTCCTTGGGGATAACGGTAATAACCTTCCTCACTTGCCAAAAGCTCCTTTAACTCTTTTTTTAATGCCCAGTCCAAACGCTTCTACCTTTCCTGCTTTGTCAATTTTTCCTGTCGACAACCTTAGCTTCCTCAACCTTCTGTGCCTGAAGCTCGTTTAACTCTTGCATAAAGCTGCCGATATCTGTAAACTTTCGATAAACCGAAGCAAATCTTATATACGCTACTTCATCGAATTCCTTCAGCCGATTCATGACTAATTCGCCTATCTTAGCCGACGATATTTCTTGTTCCATAGTATTTCTTATATCGCGTTCAATCGCATTTACCAGACCTACGATCCGTTCCATTGATATATCGCGCTTATCACAGGAACGGATAACACCATTTAAAATCTTATCCCGCTTAAAAACTTCCCGTCGGCCATCCTGCTTTATTACCATAAGTGGTAACTTTTCTACTACTTCATACGTTGTAAAACGTCTGCCACAGCTCACGCACTCACGGCGACGACGAATCGTAGTTCCATCCTCAGCCGACCGCGAGTCAATTACCCGACTATCATTATGATTACAAAATGGGCATTTCATCGTCACACCTTCTTTTCTCTCTTTTTCCCGCTTATTCTTTTTACATTTTGCTTTTGCTTAGGTCTATTATTCCTGGATTTATTTAATACTTCATGCGGCATTTTTTTAGGTCGTACTAAACATTTAGTTCCAAAACCTATTAAATCCTCACGAGCAGCGATATGCAGTGCCTTGCGTACTATTTCTTGATTTTTAGGGAGCCAATACTGCATCAGCGACCTTTGCATCAGCTTTTCTTCATACGTTTTGGCAGTATAAACCTTTTCTCCCGTCAGCGGATCGATACCTGTGTACCACATACATGTAGAAAGCGTTCCTGGAGTTGGAATAAAATCCTGTACCTGTTGCGGATGATAACCCATGTCACGAATAAATTCAGCCAGCTCTATCGCATCTTCTAATTTGGAGCCAGGATGACTTGACATAAAATAAGGCACTAAGTACTGCTTTAAACCCAGCTTTTGATTAATCCGCTTAAATTTAGCAACAAATTGCAGATAAACCTGCCGATTGGATTTGCCCATCAGCCGCGTTACTCGATCCGATATATGCTCAGGCGCAATTTTCAGCTGACCGCTGACATGATACTTGCAAAGCTCCGTCAAAAAATCATCTTTGGCTAACAGCAAATAATCAAATCTTATCCCTGAGCGCACAAACACCTTTTTTACTCCTGGAAGTGCTCTAAGTTTCCGCAATAATTCTATATAATCACTATGATCAGCTACCAGATTTTTACAGGGCAGCGGTGACAAACATGGCTTACCACGGCAAGTACCACGTTTTAATTGTGCATCACAGCTTGGACGCCTAAAATTAGCCGTTGGTCCGCCTACATCATGAATATAGCCTTTGAATCCCGGCATTTTAGTAAGAATTTTCGCCTCTCTTATAAGCGATGCTTGACTTCGCCGCTGAATAATCCGGCCTTCATGCGATATTATGGCACAAAAATTGCAACCACCAAAACAGCCGCGTTGACTTACTAAGCTAAATTGAACCTCTTTTATAGCTGGCACGCCACCAGCTTTATCATAAATTGGATGCCAAGTACGCTGATACGGCAGATCGTATATCTCATCCATTTCCGCTTCATTAAGTGGTCTAGCGGGCGGATTTTGCACTACACACCATTCATCATTTTGCTGAGCAATTCTTTTACCACGAATAGCATCCTGCTCCAAATATTCTATCTTAAATGCCTTGGCAAATTTTTCCTTTTGATTTTTAACTTCACTATATGATGGCAATGGCAGATAATCCCAGGCATAGTCCATATTAGGAACACGGTAACAAGTCCCTTGCACATCTTGAATATTTTCGATAGCCACGCCCTGCTGCAAATCAGCAGCAATCTCTAAAAGAGCCCGCTCGCCCATACCAAATACCAATAGGTCAGCTTGACTATCAACCAAAATTGACCGTCTTACCGAATTCGACCAATAATCATAATGTGCCATTCGGCGCAGACTAGCTTCAATGCCACCGATAATAATCGGTACGTCAGCATAAAGCTCCCGTAAACGATTACAATAAACGATAGTAGCTCGTTCTGGCCGAAAACCTGCTTTTCCCCCCGGTGAATAAGCATCCTGATGGCGCACCTTCTTGGCGGCCGTAAACTTATTTAAGAGCGAATCCATGTTCCCGGCTGAAACAAGAAAACCCAGCCGCGGTTTTCCCAGGCGATTAAAATCCCTGGTAGAATGCCAGTCTGGCTGGGGAATAATTCCTACTTTATAACCATGCTTCTCCAAAAGCCGGCAAAGAATAGCTGGACCAAAGCTCGGATGATCTACATAAGCATCACCCGATACAAATATAAAATCCAGCTGCTCCCAGCCACGCTCCAGCATATCTTTTTTGCTGATTGGCAAAAATTCATTCATTATTTCTTGCTGTCTTTCTTATCATTCTTAGCTTCTTTGCTATTACTATCTTGCATTGCTTCACCGTCAGGCGTATAGGTCTTTTCTACAACCTGTCCGTCTTTACCGGCTTTGCCCAAATCCTGTCCATTAAGCTTCAACGTTACTGCGCCCGCATTGCCGGCAACAATAGCAACATTTTCTTTACCCTTCCAGCTTTCCGTCTTACCTTTTTCCATAGTGCCTTCAAAGACATCCTTACCATCTACTTTGACTGACACCCAGCACTTATCCGTAAAGGTTGCGCTAAGCTCAACTCCGCTGACTTTAGGTGCAGCTTCCTGTTTAGCTGTATCTACGGTTTTTGCCGGCTGGGCAGTCTGCACTGGCGCCTTACTGCTCTTGTCACTATCAGCAAAGCCAAATAAATAAACCGCTCCCGCTGCTACTACTAAAATAATAACGGCTAACAGCATCATATTTTGCCGGTGATGTGAGCGCTCAACCCGTTCCTTAAAATCAGAACCAGTAATAAACGGCTTCGCTGTTGTCGTTTTAACGGTATCTTCTAATTTTGATTCTTCCTCAGGCTCAGGCTCTGGCTTTGCTGCTTCTGGATTAGTTTCGGCAACATACTGTTTTACCAATGCATCTGCATCTAATTTTAAGAAATTAGCATAGTTACGAATAAATCCCTTAACATATACCTCACCTGGCAATTGCGCATAATCACCTTTTTCAATGCTCTCTATATATAACGCACGAATACTCGTGCCCTTTTCAATATCTCTGATGGTCAAATTTCGTTTCTCGCGTTCTGTCCGCAGATTATCACCTATCATGTCTATATCCTCCTGAAATTATTAGCAGTTCCTAAAACCACCTCTGTATATTATACAAAAAATACTTGACAATTACTATAGTATTTATTCATAAATTTGCTAACATTTACTCATACCCGTCATATTTACTCATTTTCCTCTTGTGCCTAGCCAATAGCTTTGTTAAAATACTAGCTATAATAATTATTACGGAAAGGATCCTTTACTATGACTATTCATGGTGCTGTTATCATTGAACAAGGCGTCACCTTTGCTATTGTGGCCGTAAAACCATCCGTCACAATGTATACCGTAAGATTAGTAAAAACTCGTCAGGAATTGGCTCCCTTTTTTCCGAACATGCCAATTATCCTCATGAGTCAGGACAGCGCAGGCACGCCTCATTATTACGGGCGCAAAGATATTGTCGAATTTTTAAAGTCTATTAATTTAAATCAAATTCCTTGGAAGGAATATCATATATACTAATACAGTGAGGTTATTTATGAAAATACTGCTTTATATTGTTTACGCTATCTGTTTTTTTGTTTTTATGACGACTTTAGAAGTCGTGTGGACTAATGTAAAAGCCTATGCCAAAGAAAAAAATTATCAGCAATGTTTACTTTATTTATTAGGCGGTACCGCGGTTGTATTCGTGCTGGTCGCCATTACCGATGTTGCTAACAGTTATTTGCAATAAAAAAAGCTTTTGCCTGAGTATCTAGCACTCAAGCAAAAGCTTTTTATTATTAAACAAAACTTACCAAAGACCGATAATCTTCCACCAGGCAGCACCAATCGTCAGATAAATAATAGTGGTAATAGTCGTCATAATAAAACCATTACGCCACCATTCGCCTTGTGTTACATAATCACCACCAAAATATATTGGTGCGCAGCCATTACCATAATGCGTAAGTGAGATTGGAACATCAGCAAAGATACCAAATACAATCGCAGTCAAAAGCGGTGGTGCGCCAACCGCAACACTTACGGCAATAAAAGCTGCATATAAAGCACTGATACGCGCCGTTACACTCGCAAAGCAATAATGAATATAAGTATAGAACAAAAGCAAAATAAGAGCAGAGCCAACCCAGCCCAAGCCTATCGATGAAATCATGGCACCAGCATTGCCAGCCATCCATTTAATTATACCCGACTTAGCAAGTGCCGAAGCCAATGTCATCAGCGAGCCCATCCAGAACATTGCATCCCAGGCACCTTTTTCACTTATAACATCTTTCCAGCAAATAACATCAAGAATAATCATTATGCAGACAGCGGCCATAGCTACGGCTGTTGCTCCGACATGAGTAATACTCGACGTTGCCCAAAAGAAAAGTGAGCCTAAAAATACCACCGTCAAATATTTTTCACTATTTGACATTGGTCCCATTTCCCTAAGTTCCTTTTCCGCTAAACGCTTGGCATTAGGAATACTTACTAATTCTGGTTTAGTAAGCTTAAGCATCACAAAAGGTACTAACAGCAGGCTTATAAGCCCCGGAACAATCGCTGCACTAGCCCAGCCCATCCACGTAACTTCTACGCCTAAGGTTTTGGCAGCCAAAGCTACGCACAACGGGTTGCCAGCCATCGATGTAACAAACATAGTACAAGTTACAGCATCACAATGATAGCCAACCTGCATCAGATAAGTACCGATTTTCTTGGCGGTTGCCCCCGGTTCTGAACCCAAAGCTCCCGCTAATGATCTTACTATCGGATACATGATACCACCACCACGAGCGGTCGCCGATGGTGTTGCTGGCGAAATAACTAATTCACTCAGCGCAATAGCATAGCCAAGTGACAGCGCGCTCTTGCCAATAGCATGTATTATCCTAAAGGCAATACGTTTGCCAAGACCACTCTTGATAAAACCACGTGAATAAAGAAAAGCACACACAATGAGCCAAATCGTTGAATTACCATACCCAGCTAAAGCATCGCCGACTTTTAAAAGACCACTTAATACGGCAAATGTAACTGAAATAAAGGCAACTGCACCAATTGGCAGCGGCTGCAAAATAAATCCTAAAACAGTTGCTACAAATAAGGCCATCAGATGCCAAGCCTGCACAGAAACATCAGCCGGCACTGGTGAAAACCAAATAATAGCCCCAACCAAAATTGTAATAAATCCGTTACGTTGTTTCTTATTCATCTTTAGTCACATCCTCTGCTAAAACTAATGCTGATAAAAACACCACTTAAAATTCATCTGCTCACCTCCATCGGTAATTAATATTACTTATTGATTCATTATTTTTATCTATCTATTATGTTATAATTATATCATTTTTTATATTGTTTTAAAAGTATTTTATTTATTATCAATATAAAACAATAATCTTTGTGACAAAAACAAGCTGATTAATGTTCTCTGCGATCATTAATCAGCTTTTAAACTACATTATTACATTTTACTTAAAATAAAAGTTGCATCTCCAGTAAGTGTATATATTCCTAATCCAGCTGGAATAAACACCGACTCGCCTTTATAAAAATCAAGTACTGTATCACCACTTGTAAGTTTCAAACTGCCTGAAAGAACCGTAAATGTTTGAAACGATTCGCTGCCAGCTTTTAAGCTAGCTTCGCCTTTCAGCGTAGCATGGTAAGCTGTAAAATACTCACATTCAGCCAAAAGTTTCATATCCAATCCTGGTATAATATCAATTTTAGCTAATGCAGTAGTCGGTTTTGTTGGCGGTTCTAACTTTGTTACATCAATAGCCTTCTTTACATGCAGTTCGCGTGGCTTGCCGTCTTTACCGACCCGGCCATAATCATAAATGCGATAAGTAGTATTAGAATTTTGCTGTATTTCACAAATCAAAATTCCTTTGCCAATAGCATGAAGCGTTCCTGAATCTATAAAGAACACATCACCTTTCTTTACTGGTACCCGATTGCAGACCTCAAGCAAGGTATTATCAGCTATACGGCGTTCAAATTCTTCCTTGGAAATTTTTTCTTTAAACCCATATAGCAAACTTGCACCAGGTTCACAATCGACAATGTACCACATCTCAGTTTTGCCATACTCGCCTTCAACTCGCATCGCATAATCATTATCCGGATGAACCTGCACTGACAAATCGCCTTTGGCATCAATCAGCTTTATCAAAAGCGGAAAATAGGGAAAGGACGCAGCATTAGTGCCTAACACACTTTTATCCTGTCCAGCTAGCCAATCTTCCAAGAACAGACCAGCAGCTTCGCCATTAACTATCTTACTCTTGCCATCTTTATGGCAGGCCAGCTCCCAGCTTTCAGCAACTTTATCCAAATTAGTTTTTTTGCCATATTCATCTTTCAGCCGCGTGCCACCCCAAAGGTAATCCTTTAGTGGAGCTTCTAATTTCATTGGATATAACATAGCTAAATCCTCTCCTTATAAAATGATATTACTTTTGTGGATGCTTATTTAAAAAATCATACACCGCACCGAGCAAATTAGCATCATTGCCATGCCGACAGCAGACGACCTTAGGTTTAATCTGCGCAACCTTAACCGTCGTTAAAATCTTATCAATATGTTTCATTATTTCATCAGCAAAGTCACTGCGAGCACTTATTGCTCCGCCAATAACAAATATCTCCGGATCGAAGGAATATTGCAAATTATAAATAGCCCGTGCCAAATTGCTATACATTATCTCTACGGCTTCGGCAGCATCATTATCGCCATAAGCCAGCAAAGCAAACACCTTTTCTCCATTCATAGACTCAATAGGCAATCCCTTCGCTTTAGCTACATGCTCAGCCAACACCCGAGTTGAACCAGCATTACTTAAAATAGTACCTTTTTCATCAACTGTCATATAGCCGAATTCACCGCCATGAAAATGCTTGCCATGATGAATTTTCTTTCCCTTAACGACCGCACCGCCAACGCCCGTTCCAATAACAAGGAACAGCATATCCTGATAATCACGGCCATTACCGACCCAAGTTTCCCCTAAAGCTGCGCAGTTAGCATCATTTTCCATACTAACAGGGAGCTTTAACCTAGCTTCAAGTTCTTGTCTTATCGGAAATTCATGTATATAATCAATCGCACTTGAACCATTTATCACACCGGCAGCATCATCTACTGCCCCAGGAAAACTGCAACCGACACCAGTCAGCTCGTATTCTTTAGCATAGTTATCCTTCACCGCAGCTAACGCATCATAGAATTCAGCTAATGTCTTAGGCGTAGCTATTTTGCCCTTAACTTTTATGTCACCTTGAATATCAATTACGGCATGTTTAATACTGCTACCACCAACATCAATGCTCAAAATTGCCATATGTCCATCGTCCTTCCGAAACATCAACTTTTTACAAATATTATATCCTTTAACATTCACTTTGTCAATAAAAGATATATTCTTTACAAATGGTTTCCTTGACTATTTTCAATATACAATCCGAGAAATCTGAACACAACTCGTTGAAGCAATTTTGAAGCATTGTTCCATTTATTTTATTTGTTATTGACCTTTTTCCATAGCAGACGCTATCTTTGGCATCCACTCAGCAATATGAATATGCTGTGGGCAAACCCGCTCACAGGCATGACAAGCCAAACAAGCCGATGCTTTGCCAAAACCTTGATTCAAATAATTGCTATAATATTCTATCTCTGGGGAAAAATTACGCCCTGGAATCAGCTGATTAGTATTATAAAGTGCAAAATAATTCGGAATTAAAATATTTTGCGGACAGTGGCTAGCTTCAACACAATAGCGGCAGCCCGTACAAGGAATAGCAATCGTTTGCCTTATCATCTCCGCTGCTTTCAGCAACAGTTCAAAATCATCCTGACTAAGCGGCGTGAAATCCTGCATAAAAGTGGTGTTTTCATCTAACTGTTCAAAATTACTCATACCTGACAATACCACTGCTACATTTTTTAAACTAGCCGCAAAGCGAATCGCCCATTCAGCCGGGCTCCAATCCGCATGAGCTTTTTTCAGCATAGTCTTAACCTGTTCCGGAGGATTAGCCAGCGTCCCTCCCTTTACTGGTTCCATTACAATAACTTTTTGATTATGTTTTTCGCAAACCTCATAACATTTACGAGCCTGAATACCAGCACTTTCCCAATCAAGATAATTTATTTGCAGCTGTACAAATTCAAAATAAGGATTTTCAGTTAAGACCTTATCCAAAAATTCTGGTGTATCATGACAAGAAAAACCTAAACATTTTATCTCGCCACTTGATCTTTTAGCTTTAACAAATTCTAACACACCAAATTTTTTGGCTTTTTCATAATTAACATTGTTCATATCATGAACTAAATAATAATCAAAATAATCCGTACGCAGTTTTTCCTGCTGTTTCGCAAAAATCTTGGCCACTTCGTCACTGCTTTTCAACATCATATCCGGCATTTTCGTCGCAATCGTAAATGAATCGCGTGGATAACGATCCACTACTACCTTGCCAACAGTTTCTTCACTCATAAAGTCATGATACATCCAAGCCGTATCACAATATGTATAACCACGCTCCATAAATAAATCAACCATTTTTTCAACTTGCGCAACATCAATGCTTTTTTGATTATTTGCATCCGTTAATGGCATCCGCATAAAGCCAAAGCCTAATTTTTTTGCTGGAAACTGCATAAAAACTCTCCCCCTAATAAAAAACTATACAATAAAATCGCTAAAGGACCGGCTATAACGCCGGTCCTTCCCATACCGCTTAAAGCTGCTTTTCTAAAGCAACTACTGCGTGACGAATACAATCATCACAAACACACAGCGCCTTACCGGCATTATTCATTCCCTTTAAATCACCACAAATCGTAGCCCCAGCCTGAGCCTTAAATTCCTGTAATACAGTTTTCATCAGCATCTTTGTTGACGTAGCCTGCTTATTAAGCAAGCCTAAAACCATGCCAGCAGCACAAAGGGCACCACAAGTCCCCTCAAGACAGCCCATTCCCATACCAAAACCTGAACCTAATGCCTTAAGCTCGGCTTCATCTTTGCCTAATTCATCGCTAAATGCCAACAAAACTGCCTGAGCGCAATTATTTTGATTATGCTTGTATTCGACCGCTTTTTCTGCTCTTATGCTCATTTATCTTCCTCCTAAAACATACACTGCTCATCTATATAATAATAAACAATAACTAAATATGCAAACAAAAAAGGAACCTGCTAAACAGATTCCTTAATAATCAACTTGGTGGAGACAAGGAGGATCGAACTCCTGACCTCTTGCATGCCATGCAAGCGCTCTCCCAGCTGAGCTATGCCCCCAATTTTGTGTCAGCGACTAGCACTAACACAAAATATTATAAATAACTGATTAATTTTTGTCAATAGACGGTTATCAGATTTTGGCATACTCTAAAATTTCACGATTGCTGTACATTCTATCATAATAAGTCTGATAATCGCCACTGATAATTCCCATCCACCAATCACGATTGTCTAAATACCACTGCACAGTTTCTTTAATACCATCTTCAAATTTAGTGGCTGGTTCCCAGCCAAGCTCATTATGAATCTTGGTCGGATCAATCGCATAACGCCGATCATGTCCCTTGCGATCGGTAACATATTCGATAAGGTCCTCATTTTTGCCTAATTCCTGCAAAATAGTTTTTACAACATCGATGTTAGCCCGCTCATTGTGACCGCCGATATTATAAACTTCGCCGACCTTGCCCTTTTGCAATATCAGATCAATAGCTGCGCAATGATCCTTAACAAACAACCAATCCCGAACATTTTTGCCATCACCATAAACCGGCAGCTTTTTATCCGACAAAGCGTTTATTATCATCAAAGGTATCAATTTTTCAGGAAAATGAAATGGTCCATAATTGTTGGAGCACCTCGATATAGTCACCGGAATTTTGTAGGTACGATGATAAGCCTGCACCAAAAGATCAGCTGCGGCCTTGGAGGCAGAATACGGACTAGACGTATGTAAATTCGTCTGCTCAGTAAAGAACAGCTCTGGTTTGTCTAACGGCAAATCTCCATAAACTTCATCTGTTGATACCTGATGATAACGATCGATACCATATTTACGGCAAGCATCTAATAATACGCTAGTACCGATAACATTAGTTTGCAAAAAGATCTCCGGATTATCAATCGAACGATCTACATGTGATTCAGCCGCGAAATTCACCACCACATCCGGTTTTTCATTTTCAAACATTTTATAAACAGCCTGTCTATCGGCAATATCTCCACGGATAAATTTAAAATTAGCCTTAGTCATTGCTTTAGCTAAAGTTTCCATATTGCCAGCATAGGTCAGCTTATCATAACAAATAATCTTATCGGCAGGATGTTTTTTGAGCATATAATAAACAAAATTAGCACCAATAAAACCTGCACCACCAGTAACAACTATATTCATATAATTACCCCCTTGCCCTATAGTATAACGCTTTTAACCCTCATAAACAAAATTCAAATTAGTCCGTTCCTTGAGCAAAGGCGCTTTGCTATCTTTTTCCGATAATATTACTGGTTTAATTGGCCACTCAACTCCAATATCAGGATCATCCCAACGGATATTGCCATCACATTCCGGAGCATAATAATTATCAGCCTTATATTGAACTTCAACATCATCAGTAAGTGTTATAAAACCATGCGCAAAACCACGCGGGATAAAGAGCTGCTTTTTATTCTCCGCCGAAAGCTCTACCCCCACCCATTTACCATACTGTGGTGAACCCTTACGAATATCAACTGCAACATCAAAAATTTTGCCACGAGTGCAACGCAACAGCTTTGCCTGACACATTGGATTAAGCTGATAATGCAAGCCTCTAAGTGTCCCTTTCTGAGCGGAAAACGATTGATTGTCCTGCACAAATTGAACATCTATACCAGCATCATGCATTTTACGCTGTGACCAGCTCTCCATAAACCAGCCGCGCGCATCACCAAACACCTGCGGCTCTAACACAAATACACCCTTTAATTCTGTTTCCGTTGCCTTCATCAAAAAGCCCCCTGTTTTATTCATTTACCAATTGCTGTAAATACTTGCCGTACTCATTTTTTAAGAGCGGTTTTGCTAGTTTAAGTACCTGCTCCGCATCAATATAACCCATACGGTAAGCAATTTCTTCAATACAAGCAATTTTTAAGCCCTGCCTTGCCTGAATTGTCCGCACAAATGAAGCTGCATCCAAAAGCGACTCATGCGTCCCGGTATCGAGCCAAGCATAGCCACGCCGCATTTTTTCCACCCGCAACTTACCTGCATTCAAATAAGTCTTATTAACGTCCGTTATCTCAAGCTCGCCGCGCGGTGACGGCTTAATTTCCTTGGCAATATCAACTATATCTTTATCATAAAAATACAATCCCGTAACAGCATAATTTGATTTTGGTGCCGCCGGTTTCTCCTCTAAACTAAGCGCCCGTCCGCTTTTATCAAATTCAACTACACCATAGCGCTCCGGATCTGATACATAATAGGCAAAAACAGTCGCTCCATCATCTGATATAGCAGCATGCTGCACTGCCTTGGCTAAATCCGAACCATAAAAAATATTATCACCCAAAACCAAGGCACAGGGTTCACCATTAATAAATGATTCCCCGATCAAAAAGGCTTGTGCTAATCCATCCGGACTTGGCTGAATCGCATAAGATATACTTATCCCTAGCTGGCTGCCATCACCTAAAAGCCTCGCAAATAAGTCTCGATCCTGAGGCGTAGTTATTATCAAAATATCATTTATACCAGCTAACATCAACGTTGATAACGGATAATATATCATTGGTTTATCATAAATTGGCATAAGCTGCTTAGAAACAACCTTGGTCAAAGGATAAAGCCTAGTTCCCGAACCGCCAGCCAAAATAATACCTTTTTTAATCAAAAAATCACCCTCCTCAGCATCATCTACTTAATTATACTTAATATCATTTACATTATCAACCATGCTATTTACTACTACTAATCATCATGTCACATCACATATACAAATATTGCCTCATTCGCCGTTTGAAACAGCGTGATCAAATTCTGCCTTTTTCTATTTGTTTTCCTTCTTGGTAGTATGATGGGTTTCCCGCTTTCAGCTTTGCTAGGTCTTTTTCTGTCTTGACATTATCGGGGATTTTTTTTTATAATGTTTTCAATGGTATTACTTAGTTTTATCGCCGGCAGAGGGGAGTTATTTACTCCCAGGTTCTGCAGTGGTGTTAAAGTAGGTAATGCCATTTTTGTATTTATATATACTAAGCGCCCTTCGTTTAGCTTGTTGATAAAATATTGGTATTGGGGTTGTCCTGCGTTATTATTTTTAGCAAATGCCGTTTGCATGATATTGATTATACTGCTATTGGGATCACCCCCGCTTAAGCTAGAAAGACCTGTGAATGGAATTACTACCGCAAATGGGGCAACTATATGTATAATCATCAGCTAACCATTCATAGCCACAATTTTCACAAACATAGTTGTCATATACGTAGTTATTCTCATCATCATAATAGTTCTCATCGTCGTCAAACATACTTAACATCTCCAATTACTCGTTCAAAGCAACTTCACCATCAACAATGTTATCCCCAAAAACACCCCCGCTTACGCGGGAAAGACTGTTAATAGTAGATGCTTTTCCATAGTCCTTATTCTACCTTTGGCCATTCCGTCATATTTTTGCTTTTCTCTTCTAATTTTTTAATGTATGCTTTTAACTCTTCCGGTGTCATTTGAGACAATTTTTCATGCTCGGGGTATTCTTGGTAACTGTAAATCCTCATAATAGTTCCTCCTAACTTATTTTATACCTTTTAGCGAACTCGGATAACACTTTTATCCCTGCTTCGTATGCTGTTATCCTTTTTTCATTAATTAAGTCCTCTATTTTTGCATCTATTAAGCTGGTAGCAAAGGGTCTAGCAGGATCCACCCCCGCTTACGCGGGAAAGACGTGTGGCCATATTTTGCGTAGCAGCTTTACCAGGGATCACCCCAGCTTACGCGGGAAAGACTGAACACCCTAGAATAGGAACAAGTGACGACATTTCATATATCTCTATTCTAGGTGTGCAATCGGCTAGCTTTATTCGCCTTGAATCTATTGTGCTATACAATTCCCCGTTTTCACATGGGATTGTTAATATTAGATGCTTTTCCACCGAAGCCTCCATCTCATCACCATACACGCTTACCATATTGTAGCAGCCTCGTATTCTTGATTACCCAAGGCTACAAATTCAGTATATAACTTTTTTATTTCCAGAGGTGCATCCTCTTTAATTTGTGCATATTTGTCAGTATAAGGTGCTATTTTTTCCCACATATCATGAAATTTTTTTGAATACTGCATTCTCATATTAATCACCTTTTATTATTTGCATTACTCGGTACTCGGTAAACACGGATCACCCCCGCTTACGCGGGAAAGACTTCGGCTATGGACCTGAACTCATCACCTTGCAAGGATCCCCCCCGCTTACGCGGGAAAGACGAAGGTTTCCTGACGCATTATTGCGTGTAGGTGGGATCACCCCCGCTTACGCGGGAAAGACAAGTATCACAGCTTGCTAATAATGTAAATGATAGGATCACCCCCGCTTACGCGGGAAAGACTAGATGCTTTTCCATAGTTTCTCCTATGCTGCATGATAAATTATCTTCTCAATATCTATATCTGATATAGTCAAAATATCCTCACGACTAGCTATCTCCACATCATAATGGGTTAGCTTATCTCTCGTTGTCGGTTTAAAAATCTCTAATACCGTAGCTTCTTCGCCACTTTTTAACCTAACAACATCAAACTCATTTATTTTCATTATGTTCACCTGCTTTATTTGTTTTATCTTTAACATAAGCACTTGTTAATCGTGTTTCGCCATTTGCTACCAACCAAGCTGTAAGAATTGTTGTTGTGTTACCATTTGGCCCTGGGATCACCCCCGCTTACGCGGGAAAGACCCACCTTAAAGCCCTTTCGGATTCAACGTCTCGGGATCACCCCCGCTTACGCGGGAAAGACCGCCAACACTAGGGGCACCACCGCTTAAAACTGGGATCACCCCCGCTTACGCGGGAAAGACCAATTGGTTTAATAGATAATTTGCCGTTTGCTAGGATCACCCCCGCTTACGCGGGAAAGACGAAAATCAACGTGCCGTTCGTTAGTATAAGTAGGGATCACCCCCGCTTACGCGGGAAAGACAAAACAGGAATTTTTAACTCCTGCTTATATACAGGATCACCCCCGCTTACGCGGGAAAGACGCCACGGTAGCAGCTATGGACCAGAATATAACGGGATCACCCCCGCTTACGCGGGAAAGACCTTCAAATTGGTAATAATTGTTTCTAAACGGAAGGATCACCCCCGCTTACGCGGGAAAGACCTAACAACGATTTAGAAGCACGGTTATCACGTAGGATCACCCCCGCTTACGCGGGAAAGACGCCACGGTAGCAGCTATGGACCAGAA